>Ga0123334_1000387_pt1 | contig 59129 bp, 70 predicted proteins | sample BiotimSIPDNA_FD_89706 | JGI IMG/M metagenome (GOLD analysis project Ga0123334, IMG submission 89706) | Anaerobic biogas reactor microbial communites from Washington, USA - Biogas_R1 time_0 SIP DNA | ecosystem: Engineered > Bioreactor > Anaerobic > Unclassified | place: Washington, USA...
TTCTTCTTTGACAGGCTCATACAATTTATAATATTCACAATCTTCATGAGATAGGCCACCTTCAATCAAATCTTGAAGAATCATACAAGCATCGCAATCAGTAAATTTTTCATTAAACTTATCTTTAAACTCTTCATCTTCAGCAACGCATTTGACTTTGTCTTTCAGTGTTAAACCATCGCAGACACAATAAAATTGTTTCATATTTTAATCCCATAATGTATCAATATATTTGCCAAAAAATTCTTTGCCCGTTTTATACACGAGATAACGAATACTGGCGAATGTTTTTAATGATTCTTCTTCCTCTTTTGATACCCAGGGTAGATTGCCTTTTTTCAACATTCTCAAAAAGCAAAGAATCATTCTTAATCGTTTCTGCCACATCTTCATACCATCTTCATATTCTGAGAATTCACTAGGATAACTATTCATATCTTTCATAAATTCTCTGAGTCTTGGAATAATAAATGATGCAATTGTCGCATCAAGATTCCAGAGTTCATCATAAGAAAAGCCATGTTTCTGAATGAAGTTTAATTTATTGAATGTAGCTGAATTGCATTTTGAACACGTTGTAATACAACCATCTTTATTATTTGAACAGGAAAAATCTTCTTTGTGTTTACACGAGTCACATTTTTTACATTCATCACAATGTGCAATATGTTCTGAACTATATTTACCATCTACAAACATTGGTTTTGATGGTATGAATACTGTTTCTTCTTCTGTATAAAAGTCTGTTTCAATCGTCTGAATGACTTTGATCGGATCCATATAAACAAAGAAATCTTCATCATTTTTCTTTGATTTTTTGCAACACTGACATATCAGGTTAAATTGATTATCAATAGAACTCAAAGCAGTAAAGCCACATTCAGGACACTCATAAAGCACATTCACTGTATGTTTCATATCCATTTATCCTTATCATTATTCAGATATTTTTCAATCAGTTTTATTATACTATCAAAAACAGAAAATAGACAACTTATTACAACAGCCCATAAAATTAAATACCAAATAAGCATCTCCAACTCCTTTGAAAAAGCAATAGCACAATAATTGCTTACTGTGCTATTATAAAACTATTTAAAGTTTTTTAATTAGTTATTTTTACCAATTGTGAACCATCTGTCATTGGCATAGAGCATGATGCAACCTTCACCGAGAGCATCAAGAGTTACAGCAGTTCCGGTAGCGGGAGTTACTACGAGAGTATCAGTTTCAGTTGCCATGCCCACGAGAGTTACAGCAAGAATCTGACCTTCAAGACCAGCACCAATATTCAGAATATCACCAGTACCAGTAGCATTAGCCAGAACACCACACACACCACTAATATCAACAGTAAGAGAACCAGTTGCGCCGATAGTAACTACCATCGGATCAGTGAATACTAATACATCAGTATAAACTGTCGGCATCGGTGCATTAGCAGAACCATTACCAAGAACTGGTGCCTGTTTAGTAAAATCACCCTTAGTAGTTGAATTAGCTACCCAAACACTACCATCAACAGTATTGATGTAAACTTCACCAATATCTGCCGGAGTAATAGTATAAGGATTACCAACACCGTAACCATCAGCACTAAATGCTACAGTGGCCAGAGAAAGCAGAACACAAACCATGAGAATTACATTAGACTTCTTCATTTATTTAAAAACTCCTTAAAAATTTTATTTTACGAATTAAACAGAACATATTTATTTACTCATACGTTGACAGAAGAGATTTGATTGTATCAATTTCAAGATTGATATTAGTCTGTTCTCTAAGATAAATTTTATGAATTTCTTTGAATTCTTGAGTTTTAACACTCTTGAAAAATCTCAGGACATTTCTCAAAAATTTCAACTTGGCAATCTTAATACCAATACCAACATTAAATTCATCTTCAGGCAAACATTGACTCATACCATAAATTCTTTTCAATCCAGGATATGTAATAGTCTTATCAAATTTTACAATGACTTTTTTATTTACTTGATCAACAAAAGCAATTGTATCATCTTCAAGACTGAAGAAAGGAATGTTACAAGGCATCAAATCATAAATAAGCCGACAAAGTTTATTTGACCAATTAACTTGCATAAATTTACTCCTTACCAAGGAAGTTCATCATCAGAATCAGACACATCATCATCAGAATTTGAAGTTTCGGCCACACTTTCATTAGAAAAAGATTCTTCAATTTTCTTTGTGTTTTCTTTTTCTTCAGCCACTTTCTGAACCTTTTCTTCAATTTTCTTTTCAGTTGACTGTTTCTGCTCTTCAAGTGATGAACCACCATTCAATGCATGAAAGCTATTCCACTTTTCAATAATCTGTTCATTAGTAAACAACTTTGATTTATCAGCTTCAAGATCAAACAGCTGGTTAAAGATAGCTTCAATTTCTTTTTCAGTTTTAGCTACCGGCGTGAATTCAGCTTCAAACTGTGATTCAGAATAATCATTATAACCAAGCTTGTCTTTTCTGATTTCAAGATTCAAATTCTTGCCTTCCCACAAATCATGAACCATTTCAGCTGGTTTCAAAAGATTTCCATCAGCATCTTTCGGTGGCATCAGTTTATTATTCAACTTTTCAAGAATCGGAAAAGGAATATAAAACTTCATGACTGTTCCTTCAAGTTCAGGCTGTGACTTATCTTTAACAACTAAGATATTGCAGATATCTATTTTTTTACGATAAGCATCAACTTTTGGATGCTCTTCACCAGCTTCTTTCAAACGTGACCATTCAGCACCAGCTTCCTGACAAAGTTGGCAATCTTTCATTGTTCCAAATGTTGATGGGCAAATCAGAGAAAGATACTTCTGACCAAGCTTGGCACGATGGAAATAGTTTGTCTGAACAGGATGTTTATTCATATCTTTTTGAGGTAGAATACGAATTGTTACATAAGCATTACCATTAGCATCAGGTTTTGGAAAGTAATTGTCTTTACTGAAATCAGTGTTTTTGTTCTCTTTTTCTTCTCTCAGCTTGTTAATGTTCTCGGCCATTTTACTACGATTCTTCTTAAATTCTTTGAAATCCATACATAAACTCCTAATTAAAAATTTGATTAAAAATACATTAAAACAACATTATTAAAATATCACACTTTATGGATTTTTAACTGTTGCATTCAACCCAACTTCAAGACCTGATATAAAACCATGTTCATAAGACTTTTCTGCACGTATCATTGCTTTTTCAATTGCTTTGCCATAATCACTCATATAAATGTTATAGAAAATGATTGTTAGTGTAAAAGAAAAAATCAATGAAATCATCAGAGAACACACTAATAAATGATACTTCACCATGAATAATATCTCCTTATCAGTGCCCAATGTGGGATTCGAACCCACAAGCAAATTAATGCTGTCTGCTCTTAAGGCAGATGTGTATACCAATTTCACCAATCGGGCATAATCAATGTAGAGGGAAAGATTTGAACTTTCGTACCCTTGCGGGAACAGATTTACAGTCTGCCGCCTTTAACCACTCGGCCACCTCTACTTATCAACAGGGACACTGAGAATCGAACCCAGATAAACGGAGTCAAAGTCCGTTGCACTAACCAGTTATGCTATATCCCTCATGTTCAAAATCATTGTATCATATCTTCATACTTTTTAATAATTACTTTTGAAATCTTTTTCATTTTCTCAAATGTTTCAACAAATTTATAAACTAGTTCACGATTAGCACGATAATCCATATACTCGGCAAAACGCTTTAAAACATCATTCTTAAAATTTGATTCATCATAGATTAGAGCATAATAATACAATGTTAAAGCATCAATGTGTTTATTATAGAATGCATCTTCAAACATAGTCAGCCAGTCATTGTTTTCAATCTTTTCTTTCAACCAATAAATTTTAGCACGTTCAATTTGAGAAAAGATATAAGCAATAAAGCCATGAAACATATATTCAGAAAGTTGAGGAATTCGAAAGATATTTGAATGAATTGGCAACGCATGAATCATACAATGTGTTCCATTTGGAATAGATGAAACAATATAATTCATTACATGCAAATCAAAATTGTTCTTATTGTTATTAAAGGCATACTGCAATCTGAGAGCAGTAGAATTATCAATAAGACACTGATCATCAAAACGCATTTCGAACACTTCAGATTTATTGATTTCACCTTTTAAATAGCGTTCACAATTCTTGATTACACGATAAGAATATTCAACAAAATTGTCTTTCATTAGAATAACTCGCTGATTGAAATTGAATCGAATACACTACCCTTTCGTAGAATTCGATTTTTGGTTGCATTAGCTTCGATGGTTGTCAGAAGAGGTTTGAAACTTTTAATCCAGAGAGCCATTTCATCAACATCAACTTTTTCTTTTTCACATATTTCAGCTATACATTCTGTTAATGTCACACCGTCAGCTAATTGGCCAATCGCCTTTTCTATGATAACCATGTATTTATTTTCATTACTGTTCATTTTTGTTCTCCTGTGTATTTACTATAACACCCTCAATGATTTTCTGATAAATATCAAATAGTTCATCAGAATCTTTGATAGCTGTTCGAATGTTAATGCCACCAGCTAACTTGTGACAGCCAACTGATTCAACAAATTCTTGACCTTCAAATGTCATGAGATTAGTTGAGATATCATTTTCTTTTGAACGTATGCTGATTTTATGTGTATCAGAAACAATAAAATAATAATCATAATTCGGTAGAGTTAGCGTAACATCATTAACATCTTTTGAGGCAAAAATCAAGAGAATTTTTTTATTATCTGAATCAAATTCATACTTATCACAACTATCCAAATATCGTTTTATTTCATCTTGCTTGCGCTCATAAGCCGGTCGAAATGATTCAACGATAGATTTATCATACCCATTAGCAAAGAGCTTATAGAACGCATTAAATTTACGTTCCCAGAAGATATAATTCAGTATTCTCGATTCCACTTCTTTGAGTTGCCACATATCATAATCATTTGTCAGATATGTTAAAGTTTTCAATGGCTCAGAGAACTTCTGTTTATCTTTAAAATATTTCAAGACGTTGCCAGCACCACAAAATTTTGGATTGATATAAATCTTAACTTTATCATTTGACAAATCTTTATAAGGCAATGATGATTCATGATGATCAATCCACAATATTTTATTGTTGCTTAAAAATAGGTTGTTTACATGATGTTTATCTAAAGCTAAGTCTGTAATAATCAGAGCTTTGTTATTAAATATTTCTTCATCAGCAATATCATTCAAACGATTATAGCCAGTAGAAACAATACTGAGATTAGGTATAAAAGAGTGTAGTAATATAGCACATACCACACCGTCTAGGTCATAATGGGTGACTAGCTTCATAATTTTCACTCAACTTTCTCACTTGATTATAAAAGATTTTTAAAGATTTTAATAAATTTTGTTGACTCTCATGACGATATATGTTATGATGATTGCGTAATGAGATGAACAAAGGAGATTTGAAATGAAAAAAGCTGACAAAGAAAAAATCATCAAGATGGTAACTGAGAAATATGGAAAATACTTCAGTTCTCTGAGATTCAGAACAACTGATGATATGTCAGCGCGGGATGGGTGGTTCGTGCCATCAACAAAAGAGATTGTTATTAAACAGCAAGATACTGTTGAAACTCTTGCTCATGAACTTGCTCATGCTCTTCAGTTCTATGTGAGAAAAGAAACAACTTGCAAGAGTTCTCAGTATAAAAAGAACTACAATGAGCAGTTGTCAGATGAACACTCAGTGATTACTGAAAACATCATGATTCAGTTTTCAAACAACGGAATTGAAGAAGCTTGGAATACTGCAATAAACATGTTTCCAAGAGTAACAAAAGCAAACATCGGAAAAGAAATGAAAGTTGTTTGTTAAAAGTTATTGACTTTTAAAACTGCTTATGATATACTCTTCATGTGATGAAATAAATAAAGGAGATTTGAAATGATTTCAATCGAAACTGCTAAAAAAAATTCTTAACTCTCTTCCGGGTGAATCTGTTATTGTCAACTGCTATTCGCCAGAAACATTAGTTCAATTCAGTGACGGATTTACAACCTCAGACTTTATTGATAGTCTTGAATACATTGAGTCAGCTAATCTTGAACGCGATCTTGCGTTTGAATCAAGTGACCTTGATAACAGAATCAAAGAATCAAACAGATACATGAAACGCTTCAAAAAAGCACTTGCCACACTCAAGAAAGGTATCAAAGAATGAAAAAATATACTATTGACAAAAACAAAACTTATGAAGATGTATTGACAAAGCTTTTTGAAGATTATAACGATCCTCTCTTTGCTCAGACTTTGATTGACGATATTGAAGATAGACTCAATAAAGTTTTGCCGATTGAATACTTCAAAGCTGATAAATTTCCAATGATTGATTTCAAAATCAAAAATCTCCCTAGAATTTTTTCAGTTGATGCTGATACACTCATTGTTACATTCTATCCTGGAGTCGGTGCAACAGCTGAAGATATCATGCTTTATAGGGAATTTTCAGCAATTATTGAAAAAGCTTTAAGAAATTGATAAATTTTGTTGACTTATGTGTCGTTATATGTTATGATGATTAAGTAATAAAATAATGAATGATATAACAAAGGAGATAATATGTGCAAGTTTTTCAGCTTCGTGACTCGTGGTGACGGAAAAGCAGTATTCTTCGATGCAGCTGCTCGTGAAGCTCTCCTTGAGAGCAATCAAGAGGATTACATCCCAGACTCCCACACATCTATTGTGCATAAGTTCATCAGCACCATTAGTGCAGATGAGGATATGTGCAATAAGTATGAATACTCTGCTGGTCAGCTGATCGTCTATCAGCTGAACACGATTGATGATTCTAAGAAGATTAAGAAGTGGATTGCAAAATTTGCTAAAAGTGCAGAGTTTAAGAATATCTGTGAGAAAGCAGTTATGCAGAATGGTTATACTCTCAGTGACGTTCCTGAACATCTGAAAACTCCTGAACTCTGTGAGAAAGCAGTTATGCAGAATGGTTGCGCTCTCGTTTATGTTCCCGAACATCTGAAAACTCTTGAACTCTGTGAGAAAGCATATAAAAATATGTAAATTTTGTTGACTTTCATGACGATACATGTTATGATGAATGTGTAATGAGATGAAGAAAGAAAACAAAAGGAGAAAGAGAAATGGAAAACAAAAATTACGAAATGGTCACGATGAAAGTAAACTATGATACTGATGAAATTCTTTGGAGTTCAATCGGACACTCCAGTGCAAAAAGAGCCATGATTGCTGGACTGAAAGAAATAATTATAAATGAAAAAGTGCTTGAAGGATTCTTGTATGATCTGGAAGATGATAGCAACTGGAGATGGGAAGTTCTGAAACAGCGGAGAGGAATTAAAGCTGCCGTATGTGACAGATTCGGTGAAAAACTCGGAACCAGAATGATTGAAGAATTCGGTGAAGATCGTTGAATGTAAAAAAAAAAAGACTCAGATTTTTGTCTGAGTCTTTTTTTGTTTATTTCTTTAATACTTCTTTTTGATACTTTTTATAAATTTCAAACATAGTCATTGTATTCAGAATCTTATCAGATAATTTTTCAAACCAATTCAAAAATACATCATCAGTCATGAGTTCATGTATTCCCACCATTTCTTTATGAACCACTTCCTGAGCTAATTTATTTTCGATTACCAATTGTAATTTTTGCTTACAATAATTTTTAAATGTTAACATTTTCTTACCTCTCAATCAAAAACAACAGTATCACACTTTACAACATCATCAGCAATGATTTCAAACTTAGCTAACATCAAACCAGTTGGTATTGGTGCATAGCCTTTCATTGCAGCATATCCATCTGATTCATGAGCAGTGCCACATGAAATATAGTATTGAACCATATTTTTAATAACACCGTTCTGAGAAAGATATCTAATCAGCTTTCGTGTTTCACTTGTGAAATGAACATGGCCACAGAATATAGCATTTGCAAAAGGCGCTCTGAAATGAAATTTCTCAACAGCATTTATCTTTCCGCCAGATGAACCGCCACCACCAGAACCATGATGGGCATAAATATAAACATTTCGTTTATCGCCTTGCTTTTTCTGGCTATTCAACTTCAGCATGAAATGTGTTTCCCATTTGAAATAAGGAACATCAAGATTAAAAGCAATTAGAGCAGCAATATCTAATCCAGTAGATTTTTCAATTCTGTATTCGTGATTGCCACAAATTGAGAAAAGAATTTTATGCTTAATAGGTTCTAATAGTTCACATAGTTGTGTTACTTGTTCAGTGACTTGAATAGATTGAGTATGAACATTATTCAACTTGCCATAGACAGCACATTCAATTAAATCGCCACCAAGAAAAGTATAACAGTTTGGTGTTTCTGAGATGTATTTTATGATCTTATGAATTAACTTTTCATTACATTCTTCAGAACCATAATGCCAGTCATAGAGAGGCAGAATTTCAATCGTTGAACTATCTATTAGTTTTACGTTTTCCAAAGGTTTCTTCATCTAAAGTAATTTCCTTTTCATTTGTTTTAAATCTATCACGATTTACTTCCAATAGCCAACCTTTTTCATTCTCAATAACAAAAGACTTGCCTTTATTATTCTTGCACCATTCACCGACCTTGGTTCCGTAAAAATTTTGATACCAACCATGTTTGTGTCTGGCAGTAAAGCCAATCTTATTAAACATGTCGTTATCAACTCGGAATAATGGTCGGCCACCCAGCATCTTATCAGGCTGTGCTATATCACTAGACGTTGTTCCTTCACCTTCTTCACTTATATAAAAAGAATCAACTATTTCTACTAGTTGATTCTCACTGACTTTATCACCGAGCATGTTTTTAAAAATCGAAACAACGATACCATAAAAACCCTGTTCAGATTCTTTGTGTTTTTTTGCAGCAATAGTCTTAGCTTCATCCCATTTCTTTTCGAGTTCAGCTACTTTCATTCCTGTTTCTTTTGCTATCTTTTGAATATATGGTGTTGGCATACAACTTACCTCTTATTGTAAAAATTATTCAACCAATTGAGAATATAACCTTCGATGTTTGGACAATCAATTGATTCTCGAACTGTTTCAAAACTGTTCATCTTTTCTTCATCAAGTGCTTGTATAAATCCGTCTTTGAGAAATTCTTTGAATACTACATGCCTGATAATACCTTTATTAGGAACATATTTCATAAAAGTTACTTTAATACGTCTGATCAACTCATCAAAAACATTGTATTGACTAGCTTCTGATGTAGTTGGATTTCTTAATTTTTCACCTTTATCATTAATGATTCCCATTGCGTATGCTGGCCAATACGAAAATGGTTTCAGCAATAAGCGTTTCATCTTCTTCTGCAAGTAAAATTCAAATGATTCCCAAGCCATTTTTAAAGTCCTTTAACTAATATATCAACAGCTTCATCATAATTAATATTGGTTTTGTGCATCAGAGCATCTAAATCTTTTGGATATTTGCTCATGACATAATCAATATAATCAACTACTTTATCAGCATCATTTTGAAATGCTTTGAATAGTGATTTTGCTTTTGGGTCTTTACTAACTAAATTTTTCAATTCAGTTTTAAATCCGTTAACATCTTTACTTTCAAAAACAATCTTTGCGAAATTCATTTATAAAACTCCCTAATCAATTTTCCATGCCTCATCATCACCTTTTCGAACTGTTTTTGCCATTTCATTACTTATAATCTCATAGTGCATGTGACAAACATTTGAATATTTCATTGATAGTCTGTTACAACCATGCATACTACACAATCTTTGTCCTTCATCATCATACTCAATTATTTCTTTCTTATCTTCCAACTCATCAAAACCCCGTTCAAGTCTTTCGGATTTCTTAGCTTCTTTTTTCTTTCTTGACAATGATCTGACCAACTTTCTTTTATAGGTTTTAATCAAAATCTATATCTAAAGCTCGCATACGTTCTTTATTATTTACTATATTCATAGTGTTTTTAATTTCATCATTATCCTGTTGAATATTATTGGTTGATTGTGTAGCTGTGTCTTTAACAGAGCATGTTTTAAAATCATGTTCAACAGCAAATTTATACCCTTTCATTTCTGAATAACGTGTTTTTAATACTTTCCAGAGTTGCCTTTTTTGTTCTAATAATGCTGGTGTCTGAATAACAGCAATCTGCATATCAACAGTCATAGGAACACCATAAGATTCAGAAGTATCAGTTAAATCTAAATCAGATGCACCATCGCCACCACGATTTGTTTGTGTAGCTGACCAACCTGCCAGATTGTAATGAACCATTAAGCCTCTTAATTCTTCTGCTATTGCTTTCGATATTTCATAGCTCTGGCCGCTTTTAATTCGAACTGAGGTCATAATATTCAAGTAATCAATAAAAACGATATCAGGCACGAATTTTTCTTTTGTGGCAAGTGCATCAAGTAAAGCTCTGATGTGATTAACATTAGCTGATGCTGTTGGATATTCTTTGACATATAAATTAGACTTAGCAATACTGGCAAACTGTTGCATTCTTTTGATATACAACTCTTTCGGCAATCTCGGTATATCATTGATCGGTATATCAAGAAAATTAGCATCAATACGTTGTCTGATGTTTTCTTCTGACATTTCACAAGTGATATATAAAACATTATAGCCACGCCTGAGATAACCAGCAGCAAGTGAAATCATAGCTGAGGTTTTGCCAGTATTTGTTGGTGCCATCAAAAGATTCAAAGTCTTTCTTTCAACACCACCATCACATACAGTATTAAGTATTGTTAAATTTGATTCAAATTTTTCTTTTGTTTGGGTGTAAAATTCATATTGCTTTTCGTAATCTTTATAGAAATTGTTGCCTATAGATTCATTAAAATTGATTGAAAAAACATCTTTGACTTTTTCAACCATATCTTCAACAGGCTTATTTGATTGAAGCTTTTCAGCTGATTCAACAATAACAATTTCGAATGCTTTGTTTCTAATCCACTTTTTGGTTTCATTCGACAGCCAATCAATATTATAATTATCTTCCGATTTGATTTCTTCAATAAACGCCAGTGTTTTTTGATATAGATCGTCTGATAAATCGTTTGTATTCGACAATGAAATGATTATTTCATTCCAATGAGGCAAAGTTTTATACTCAATAAAATATTTATTGATTTGTTTAAAAACTGCCTTTGATTCAAACATTGAGAGATATTCATTTTTAAGAAATGGTAGAAAAGCTGTACCATAGTTCTTATTATTGATAATATTCTGAAGAATGATTTTTTCGAACATGCTTTGATCCTTTATAAGATAACAAAAAGAGAGTGATTGAATAAATGGATTATACTATCACTCTCTTTTATTTAATCAATTATTTCTTATCTTTTCCGAGAATTTCAGCTACCTGGTTCTGTTTGGCTTTCACACTTTCTTCATACTCTTCTTTGTCCATGAATTCGAATTTTGATTCATTCTTGAAATAATTGCTGATGTGTTTATCATGCAACTTAGCCAGCTTTTCATCAACTTCAAACATCATAGAAATATTGTCGAATGGAATATCAATAGCAAGATGTTTTGCAGCTTTAAATGGTATCAACTTAACATATTCACCTGACCACGCACAAATGAAAACATTATCACACGTTGCATGTTTTGTTTTTGTTCTGGTGATATAAGCTTCTGCAAATTCTTTATTCACATCAGCAATTACATCAATATTAGGCTGTTTCAATACACACATTACTTTCATATTATTCTCCTCAATAGCTCAGTAGTTTGATTACGCAAGTATATCATACAACATTTTGAACATATATTATAATGAGTTTTTTCTTTATCGTTGTAAGTTAGATATACTTCAGTTTTAAATGATTTGCAATAATAGCAAAATTTCATTTGTTTTTGATTTTCGACAGCATCTTATTGATTTTTTCAATAGCGGGTTTCATGCCTTCAAATGTCTTAGGTTCAAAAACTTCTTTTACATCATCTTTATCTTCTGACATAATTTACTCCTCATAGTTAAATTTTGATAATATGATTATAACACAGAGAACAATTTTTTATGATATTTCACCAACAAAAAATAAAATTATTCCCATTGATATTGCCATAATTAAAAAGTTGAGAAGAAAGCGTAAAATTTTATCTGAGTTCATTTTTAAATCCTTACAATGTATAATTGTCAATTTCAGTTGCAAACCCTGCCGTATATGTTCCGTATATTGCATAATTTTTATAATAACAGTTCATATTTGATTGTATTTATTGCGTGTAGATTCTTTGTGATAGTCATAATAGTGTCTTCGCGGTGATCATTCCTTCCAGCTTTATAGGAATCTGGTAGTCATACGCAGTGCTATTAAAATAAGAGTATGTTGGTAGGAAAAAGGCTCCGTTTATGGCTAGCGGGCCATCTCGCATTTGGACCGCCGCGCCTGTCTTGGTTAAATGAAACTTGTGCGAACCGTTCGGGCCGGGCCCGTCAAAGGCAATCAAATCAATATCAACTTCAAACTCTAAGGTTTCGGTGCCAGTAGCGGTTTCCTCGCCGACTAGTTCGTCGTTAATGCGTAGCTGATAGGTGCCCGCTAACACATCCCAGTAAACCTTGCTGACGCTCATAGCATGCTTGTTGAGATAGACATAAGAATAGATAGTGTTATACGAGCCGTCGCTAGACCTATTTGAGCCTGACCCATAAATAGCAGATTCGTTAAAATCTAAGCCCAAGACAATATCATGCCCGCCAGCAGCGGATATGGAAGCTATTTTACTGGCAAATTCACTGAATTTCACATCAGTCATATCAACGCCTTTAATTTCTAAAGCGGTTTTAATAGCTTCTTTGCTATTCATAACACTGATCAATAAATTGTTTGTATTAGTTGACATTGATTAAACCTCATCAAAGTGTGTAATTATCAATTTCTGTTATGAAACCAACTGTATCATAACCGTATGTTAAATATTTATCATAAAAACAATTCATGGAATAATTAAAAAGATTATCATTATCAAGTATTGAACTATATCTACATACACGAATATCCTTCATATATACTGGATTTCCTTCAGAATCAACTAATAGATTTCCAGAAACAGCATTTAAAATATACATCGGAAATGTTATTATTTTACTAGTAGTGTCTGTTATGGCACTTGTTGATATGTTTGGTAACATTGGAGCAATATCAGTATTATCAGTCATTAGTTTTGGTTGAGCGCGACCGACATTTGATGTTGAATGTTGAAGACCAATACCAGCATATTCTCCATTACTTAATTGTCCAACAATCATTGTTGCTAACTGTGAATCATCTTGGTGAAAATATTGCATACTATATTGGCTTAGAATCAAATAAGAATTGCTCTTCATTGTCTCGAACCAGACATGAATCGGCATAGCGTTTGTTATGGTTGAACCTGATGTCCATTCATCACCATAATTAAGATGTCCACCACTACCATTATATACAATTTTTAATCTAAGAACTTTGTTGCTAATAGCTGGAATACTGAAAACTAAATATTGACTATCCTGATAGTAAATTGTATAGTTTCCTTCACCATAATAATCAGCAATCGCGGTTGCAAAATCGCTTATTTCTTGTGTTAATTGAATAGAATATTTTCTTGCCATATTATTTTATTCCTCGCTTGGTAAGGTTATAAGCTCCATATTACCATCAAATGGTTTTATTTTTGATATTGTGTATTTATTGTCAATATGTGCTAATAGTCTTATCTTAGCATAATATTCATTAAAAGCAACGTCAGTCATGTCTATACCGCGTGATTCCAATGCAGTTTTTATTTCAGCTTTCGCTGCTAAGATTGCTGTTAATTTTTCACTTAATGTTGTCATAATTTAATCCTCATTCTTAGCTTAATTTTCAATCGACGATTTATAACCAATTACTTTAACAGGACAATAATAGTTATTGCTTATGTTCCCATCAACTATTTCAAAATGTGGAAGTGTAAATGGGTTTTCCAAATTAAATAAGGTTATCACATTAGCATTATTAGAGTCGCGAACAGCACCACCAGATGTTCTAGTAATTTTAAAATAATGAACACCATGTACAATTAAATCAACATCCCATTCAAGTTCTTCCGTTGCTGTTGCCGTTTTTGAACCATAACTCACACCATCAATTTCCAATTCAATCGTTCCTGCTGTGACTTCCCATAAAACTTTTGTTATTTTAAATGGTGCAAGAAAGCTCAAACCAGCTGCTTGTGTAATATATGATGTTCCTGCACTACTTCTTGTAGCCGCAACCCCATAAGGGCCGGTTTCGGTTTCTGAAAAAACTATTTTATTTAACCCCGACCATTCAACATCAAAATCAGCATCACTTTTCTTAACTAATACTTGACCAGTTGTTCCACCAGCAGGAATCATATTAGCAATAGTAATATCACCATCAATAATATCATCTATAATTGCTGTTAAAGCATCAATACCATCCATACCTATCATAGTTTCAATATCGATCCATGCTGTTCCGTTATACATTTCATAACCTGAAGTTGCAGCATCATTATCATTCTTGATAATTAAACCAGAAACTAATTCATCAGGATTAGTTCCAAAATAAGCATCTCTTTCTGTATCATCAGCAAAAAAATGATTAGAATCTATTGCGAAAGTTGCGATTACTTTTAAATCGTTTAAAAAATCTGCTTCTGTGCCAATATTACCTTCTGCTAACCAAACTTCATAAGCACTTAAACCACGTAAAGAAGATTCGCCATCAGTAATTGCCTCTAATACTGCATCTACTTCTGCAAATTCTTTTGATATGCTGACAAATTCGCCATCTTGAACTCCATATACATCGCCATCAGAAGGTGCTGCAAAAGTTAATGGGTCTTCAACTGTAGTTCCTGTACCCGATAACAGATTAGTGTCAATGTATTCAACACCACCACCACCTGATTCATCAGCCCAAACAGTATCATAATCTGTATTACTGTTCTTTTTTAGCACTTGACCAGTAGTTCCACCAATTGGAACGCCTGCACCGTCACTACCTTGTAATGAATCTAAGAAATCTTGTTCAGTTCCAACCCCACCGTTATTCAACCAAATCTCGTAAGCTGATAAGCCGCCCTTAGCCATCAAGAACCAATAACTATCCCAAAAAGCACCTGTTTCTGGTTTATTGTCTGAAGCCCCAATATGATCAGATTTACAAGCATATGAATTACCATCAATATTTATCACTTCACCAATCGTATATTGAGCTGTCTCAAGCCATTCATCAGCACGATATTTGAATCCAACCAATGATATTAAAAAATCAACTTCAGTTCCAAATCCACCATTATTAATCCAGATTTCGTAAGCAGATAAACCATCAGCCCCTTGTAATTGAGAAAGATCAAATAATTGTGTCCATTCAATATCAGATTCATATTTATATTCAATAAAATCTGAATCAACTCTTAATTCAACTTTTTCGCCCGGATCACCTTGTGAACCCTGCAAAACAGATATATCAACTAGATCAATCCACTCAACATCTGATACATATTTCCATTGAATATGCGTTCCATTATTCTGCAATTCTATTTCTTCACCATCAGCACCAGTTTCACCCGTATCACCTTTTAAATCAGCTAATGCTAAAAGATTTGTCCATTCAACATCAGATTCATATTTATACTGAATATAAGTTTCTGTAGCTTGTAATTGAATAGCTTCACCATCACTACCATCACTACCATCAGCACCTTTTAAATCTACTAATAATATTAAATCAGTCCAACTCTCATTATAATCATATTTCCATTGAATAGCTGTTTCAGTAACTTGAAGTAATATTTTTGCACCATCGGCTCCATCTTCACCATCAAGACCAGGTTCACCTGTATCACCTTTTAAAACACTTAATGCTACGAGATTTATCCATGTTGGGCTTGATGCATATTTCCATTGAATATGAGCATTAGCAACTTGTAATTGAACTTCATCTCCATCTTCACCAGCGGGACCCACTAATGATGATATTGCAACAATATTTGTCCAATCAACATCTGATACATATTTCCACTGAATATAAGTGCCAGAATTGCGAATTTGAATAGCTTCACCATCTGCACCTTTTAATGCGGCAACAGCAATTAAATTAGTCCATGTAGTGGCGGTTGAATATTTCCACTGAATATAACCAGAACCTATTTGCAATTGAACTTCACGACCAGCAGGACCCTGAATACCCTGAATACCCTGAAGTCCTCTGAGTGATTCTAATAAAACAATATTCTTCCATGTCGTATCATCAGTATATTTCCATTGAATATATGTATTATCATTTCTGATTTCAACTTCTCTACCAGCTTCACCTTGAATACCTTGATCACCAGTTATTGAACTTAATGCAATTAAATCATTCCAAGTTTCATCAGAATCATATTTCCATTGAATATGTGTAGCAGAAGTTTGAAAAAGAACTTCTTTGCCTTGAAGACCTTGATCGCCCGTTTCACCTTTTAAATCAACATATGTATAATCAATCTCATCTTCACGTTTAACACCCAAAGATGTTCCATCCCAAGTGTATTCTAAATTATATCCGGGAATACCTTGTTCACCAGTTAAATCGGCTAATGCAATTAAATCATTCCATTCAACTTCATTATCATATTTCCACTGAATATGAGTTTCAGAAACTTGCAGTTGTATTTCATCACCCTTTAAAGTTTCAACAGAGATAAGATCATTCCATATTTCATCATGCACATATTTCCACTGAATATGAGTTTCAGATTGTCTTAATTCAATATCTTTACCATGTAATGTGGCGAAGAAATCTTCAACAGTTCCTTCATTGCCATCATCTAACCAAAGCTGATAGTTTGAATCACCTTGATCACCTTTAAACGTTAAAAGAAAATCATCAAGAGTTCCCTCATTACCAGCTTCTAACCATAGCTGATATAAATCTTTAACAACTTCAGCGTCAGATAATCTTAAAGCAGCATCAAGAGGGGTAGTTTGAATACCCATTCTTGAACAAAATGATTTTGTTAAAAGAGTTAAACGAGTTTTGATTTCACATGTTTGAGTCATGATTGAACCTTATGCTGTGGGTCGAGTTTCTTGCTTAATAACTTTGATAGCTAATGTATTGCTATATCTGATTTTACCATCCAATACTGCTCTAACATCTGTATAAATTGTTTCGAGAGGCCAATTATCAGTATCTTCATCAGTGCTTAATATATAAGTTCCTGGAGTAGCTGTTTCTGTTATAGTTAATTCAGCAATTAAATTGCCATCTTTATCATTGATTTGAGCAGTCATGTGTTCTGCACGAATATCAACAGGCAAACAATCTTCTGTTACTAATTCAAGTTCAGCTTCAAATGTGGAACCACGTTTAAATGTAATTATCTGACTCATATTACACTCCGAATCGTTATTTTAATATATTTACTCAATTAAAATAGCGAACAAAATCAGCCAACCCACTAAATGATAGGTCGGCTGGTTTGTCAGCCTGTGCAAATAACGATATAGAACAAAGAATGAAAAGAACAACAAAAAATCTTTTCATTTGATCCTCTCGAAAATCTATTTTATTAACTATTAACTAATACAAGCCATTCAAAATCAGTTGTGGCACTACCAGTATTATAAACTTTAAATTTACCAGCTTCATGATAAACAACAGTAACAGCACCGATAGCGGAACCATCATCACCAAGTGGAGTGATGATTGCCTGAAAATCAACACCAGGATCAACTGATAAAACAACTTCAGTAAAACTAGCAGAACCAGCAAATGCTGCTGTTCCTTGTTCATGAATAGTGCCAGAACCACCAGTAATATTAGGAACAATATAAGTTGGGTCAACAATCATTTCACCAGCACCATTAGCCATTTTAACCCAATAATATAGACCATCAGCAGGGATTTTAAATGATTGATATGCTGGAATTATTAAGCCAACATCAACAGTTGGTGCCACGTTATCTTCAGTTGATTGTATAATTACAGGCACGCCATTATTGTTTCTATAATTGGTCTTGAGATTTACTTGTTGCCAAGTTGAACTTAGAAGTATTTTTGTAAGCATTTTTTATTCCTTATTTATATATTTAAAAATTTGAATGGTGCCATTATTCAAGAAAGTTGCAAATGCTTGATCATCACCATTCCAAACGCAATGCATCATTCGTGACATAGAACGATTAACATTATTATCAATAGTCACTTCATAAGATTCAAAATCATTATTTCGCCAGCGTATTACATCATTCTCATAATCTTGACCAGCTTGAGAATAAACTTTAATTTTATTATTCATTGATAAACAGTTATGAGCAGCCGCTGTTGAATTTATTAAAAATGGATCTTGCCAAGTTACCCCAGCATCAGGTGAATATCTGCATTCTGTTCCATTAGAAGTATAGTATAAAATATAAACATCATCAGTTTCTTTATTTCTACATATTCCTCGATGACTACTTGGTGATGCAACAGTCATCAAATGAATTAATTCAGAACCCGTAAAGCGATAAGCTTGAAAATTATCATAACTACTGCCAACAAATATCCAGTCTCCTGTTGAACATCTCACACCACGAGCGTATGGTAAAGGTACCAATGACGAACCAATATTACCAACAAATGAACGAACCATTGTATCCATATTAAAAACATTTAATTTTACGAAACTATTATGGGCCATAAATGTTGCATAAACATGCGGTTCTAATGAACTGCCATGTAAATTAATAATGTTACCAAGACCAACATAAGCTCTTTCACAAACTAATCCAGTTCTCGTAAAATGGTTTGACCCATATTCTTTGACCCATATATAAGAAGATGTAGAAGAATGGTTAGCAATAACTATACGTCCATCACTAATTTCACAAATTGATGTAAAAGGTGAAATATAATTTTCAACTTCATACGTTAATTCCTCAAAATTAACTAAATCAAAACTTTTATAAATGGCTGAATTTGCAACTAAATAAAAACACTGTTCATATTCACACCATATACCATCTCGGATTGGAACACCCACACTACCACTAGTGAGATAATAAACTTCTGCCCCGCTATTTGCTCTCATAGTAGCAAAAATAACTCTATGTGAACCCGAAATTTCATAATCAACTTCACTCAAATCATCAACTATTTCATCATATTGATAACAGCTTTTTGTTAAATCAATATTTGAAACGTTATCACCAGCTAATTCTAATGTTGAAAAAGACGAAATAATATTATATGATGTATCAGCTATTGAACGTAATGTTGGTGTTCCTTCACCCGTCTTTTGATAGCCAACAAAATAATAACCAGCTTCAATAAAAAATGGTGTTAAATATAATTTATTGCCAGCAGTTGAACAATCAAATGATTCAGATTCAAATAATTTTGTTGTTGGTTTACCTAAAAGTTCACTACCATTATATATCACTATTTTAATTGACGAATCAGCAGCTTCAGTCACAACGCTAAAACCAAGATCAACAATTGAAGTTGAATTCATTATTTTAATCGGCCAAAGCTTTAATTCATTAGAATTTACAACAAAAGTATTTTTGGTGTTTATTGGTGACATGGGCAAATAATTAGTATTGTAATACTCACCATCTCTCCAACATAACGGCTGTCCGCCCATATAATCAATTGGTTCAGGCGGTGATTCATTGTCTTGAAGTAGACGACCGCTAATCGTCAGACGATTATTAAATTTTGTTCTAATTGGTTGTGAGCCAATATAAGCAATATCGTCATAAGATATTAAATCTATCCACTCATCACTACCGACTATCCGCCATTGAAGAGAAGTTTCACCACGCTGCATTTCAATAATTTGTGAATTCAATTCAGTTGCGTCCATCAATAAACGCCAGAATTCATCAGTTTCCCCTTGAAACTTCCATTCAATATTATTTCCAGCTTTTCGAATTTCTAAGCCATATTCAGCAATAATATCAATGATTCCAGCTAAACTAATACCTATATTGTCTGACATGATTAAGCCTCAGGTCTTTCAAATTTTGTTGTTTTATAAATAGTATATGTTACATCATTATTTACAAAATAAATTACATCACCTTCCATTATTGAGGCATTAGCAATGCGAGTAGACGTAATTGAGGTTAATAAATAAACACCATCAAAATAATTATCTGTCCAATAATAATCTGAGCCACCAAATACAAAAACATCATCATTCATAGCTTGTATTGAAGTGATTGCGGCTGAATTAACAGATGTAAAAGTTTTTTCAGTTGATGTTAATGTTCCTTCAACATCTTCAATTTTCAAACAAAACATTTCTTCAGCTGAATTTCGGCCAACAGCATAAATATAACTTGCTGTCTGAGTGAAAACAATATTAGTATCAATCGAAGTTTCAGATGTTAAAGTTTCAATTGGATTAACAGCATCACAACGAATAATTGCATATCCAAAATCATCTGAACTTGACGCTATTATAAAGCTATCTGTGGCAAATTTGATAGGCTTAGTATAAGGTTTATTTGTAGTTGCTGCTGTATTGATTGTTTCATTATAGCTGAATAAATCATCATCAAGATCAAAAACAGTTACTTGGCAGGAAACGTTTGCATGAGTTACAAAAACTTTTGAAGAATCAGAGCTACCGTTAATATAAAGACCTACAGCATTTTCATTAGTCACTGTATGAGAAGTGCTTTTGATAAAACCTTGTTCACCAAATTCCATCCAATCGGCTGTAATTGTTGTCGGTTCTTCAGAAGTTTCTTGACGTGATATAAATAATGAACTGGCATTTGTTACAATAGTATCGACAGCATAAGGCACGTTGCCTATATCCCAAGCACCAGCATATACATTTTCTTTATTTGAAAATCCATAATCGCCATATTCTAACCAATTGGCTGAAGAGGCTAATGGTTCTTCAGAATTTTCAACAATTGATAAAAATAATTTGCTATTATGTGTGACAATCTTATTGACAGCATAAGGTGCATTCAAAACATCCCAAGCACCATCAAAAGTGTATGATGTTTCAATAAAATATTGATCACCAAATTCTAACCAATCAGTTGATGTGGCCAAAGGTTCTTCAGATGTTTCAAGTAATGACAAAAACATTTTATCATTATGATAAACGATTGAATCAGCAGCATAAGGTGCATTTAATAAATCCCAAGCATCTTCAAATGTTGCAATATCAAAACTATATGATGCCCAATCATCTGGCACTAATAATGTTGGTTCTTCAGAATTTTCTCTGAGAGCTATCCAAAGTTCACCAGCATGAACAACAATTGATTTTGCAGCATAGGGCACGTTTAAAACATCCCAATCGCTTTCAAATGTTGCCTCATTTTCAAAGAAAAATTCCCAGTCTGAACTATTTTCAAATGTTGGCTCAAGTGCAGTTTCTTGCAATGAAGTCCATATTCTATCATCATTAATAACAGTCTTTTTTACATCATAAGTGCCAGCAACCCAATCACCTTCGAATGTTGCTGCATCTCTTAAATAAACATCCCAATGTGCACTATTAGCTAATGTTGGTTCTAATGCTGTAGTTCCAAGCGCAATCCAGAGCAAATCATTATGACTAACAATCTGATTAACTGTATAAGTGCCAGCAACCCAATCACCAACATAATTAACATCTTCAAATCCAAAATGTTTGATAAAAAGAGTATCTTGATCAGCTGTTACTAATCTATTTCCATCAACTTCACAAATAGTTTTAAAACCAGTTGTGATAACGCCATCTATAGCAATTTCAGTGAAAGTTGCCAAGTCAGCACTTCGATAAACTTTGCTACCGGACAATACATAATAATTATTATCAGTTGCTTTAATGATATCAAATATTGGACCCGCTAATGTAACACCATTATATGTTAAATTTCCCATCATTACATCATAGAGGGTTGAAATTTTACCATACACAGTATGAGGAACATTTGCATAAGTATATTCAACCCCAATCAAAGATTCTAAAACATCAGTATTACTGTAATATAAACTATTATATATTTGATCAGCTGATCCTGTTCCTGCTGCTGCTGCTATTGAAGAAAATGAGGAAAGAAAATCGCAAACATTTGAATTATACGTTCTTAAAACAATATCAGAAGTTGAATTATAAGCACGTCTGCCAATCCAATAACGACCAGGTGTTAAAAATGTTGCTTTACTGCATGTTTTCTGACCAGTTGAACTACATACTAATTCATCACTTTTAAAAAGAAGATTATTAGGTAATCCAGTAATAGGATCAGAATCATATAATGCAATGTTTAATAGCGCATTTGCTCTTGATGTTGAAACTGTGACACTAAGCTGTGATAAAGCACAAGGATATTTTACGTCAATCGGCCAGAGAGCTAAATGATTTCTAGCAATTGTTGCTGTTGATTTGAGCGGTTCATTGTTTGGCATAGGAAGAAACTGAAACAATTCCTCTTTTGTATTAATTGGTGCAACTGGTTGACCTTTGAAATAACCTTTTAAAAGATCGGTTGTTAATTCTTCAAGATAAACAATTCTTTCTTCAATTTCATCAAGATAACCGGTTTCAGCCAACATGACTAAATCTTCAATCGAAACTAATTCTAACCATTCGAATTGATTATTTAATTTCCAAATCAGATGCGTTTCATTAACATCCAATTCAACTTCAGCACCACGCAATTCATCTAAAACAAAAAGAACTCGCCACGCTGTATTATCTTCATAATTATATTTCCACTCAATAGCATTACTAACTTTACGAAGAGTTACTTGATATTCATCTAATATATCTAAAAGACCACGTAGGCTGAGATTAATCATAATTTACTCCGATTTGATTTCTTTAACAGCATTCACAATATCTCTTAAATTTGATTTATTCTTATTTACTGTTTCTTCACCATTTTCAGATTTAACTTCAGCCTCTTTTTTCATCCAACCCATACTTTCACGAGTTTTTAAATTCTGAGTGTGTAAATTAATCAATTCTTTCGAAGCTTCACATATTGATTTTAAGAGTTGTGTGGAAACATCATAGTAATTATGAAACCCTCTCGGTGGCTCATTTAAACCAGTTGTTTGTTCTGTTGCTGTAATAACACCTATAACTGAGTTCAAAATTTTATCAGCTTGGCCAATCGAATGAAGTAACTTTGTTCTAACATATTGAATATCGTTTTCGAAATCGTCTTTTTCACCTTTTGATTCAATCTTTTCAAAATTGATATCGACAGTGACCTTGACTTCTGGAATATTGAGTTCATCTTCAGCCGAAACAATTTGCATTTTCTTTTCAGGTTCTTCAAAAACATCTTCAAATTTTAACAAGTCTTTGTTTAACATATTAACCTCATATTTCAATCAGTGTTTGAGTTGTTTCACTTTTACGCACATAATATTTTGAAACAACTTTGGCACCTTCTTCTTCACTATCCAACTTAAACCAATAAGCAGCAAACTCATCATCAGATAATACTGGTTCTGTTGCACTCTTATACACTTTTAACGTGATTTGAGATAGTGTTTCGATAGATTCTTCAAGATCGTCTACAACATCGAAATTAGCATCATCTGATTCAACTAAAACACTATATAAATTTGCATCTTCTGCATCATATTCAGTTCGAAGTATAGCAATTTTATCGCTGTCATCAGAATCAATATCACTATGAAAATTCATTTTAATATTATTAATGATAGATTCATCACGAATAGGCGGGTAAATCCAGCCTTTAACCATGAAATCAATATCAAATCTTAATACTCTCCATGATGTATCATCAAATTCTGTTTCGAAACTTGGTGCACAGCCTTGATAAACTATCGGTATTGACGTTTCAACATTCAGTTCAGGTATTTCTTTTATTGTCACATGATAATCAGGATTGAAGAAAGATAAAACCTGTTCAACAATTTGAAACATATCATCAAGATATTTTGTCCAGATTGACAGCTGAAAAATAAAATTGTATGGCTTGCCTATGCCAACTTCTGACATAGCAAAATTTTCACTCGGATCAATTCGTTTCTGTCTTGACAATAATGGATTCATTATTCGTGTATTATCATATTCAATACTATTATTCAAAATATAAGAAATTCTCGGTAATATTTGACCGATTTTAATTGAGTCATTCACACGAGAATGTAAAGAATTGATTTGATATCTTGCCTTATCTTTTGATGCAAAAGTGATTGGGACTTTAATATCTTTAACTTGTGTTCCGGCTGCATCACTTCTTATCACATGAATATCATTAAATAATGAACCGAATGCGATAATATATTTTCGAATAATGTTGTGATAAAAAGCTGATTGACCTAACATTTAATATCTCCATCTTTCTTTTACAACTTGCATTAGATACATTAAAGGACTATCAAACAATGACGTATCCATTGAAGGTGATATATTATTGTTTGTGTTATTATTAATGATAACTGGTGCTGCTGATTGTGATTTTGAATCTTCAGAATAAGCTATTTTCTCGACAGGTTTTGTTTTTTGAATTAAATCTGTAGCTTTCGAATTTTCATAACTCTGAGTATCAATAGAATCTAAAAGATTAGGGTTATTTCTTAAATTTTCAAATGTTTTTGATATGCTACTTTGCTGCTCTGGCGATAATGAATCTAATGACGGTGCAACACCATCACGATTAACAAGCCCTCTTTTAATTGGCTTAAATACTCTAAATGAAACTGGTTTACCGTCAATTCCTTTTTTACCTAAAGAATGTGACGTTGTTCCAACATGATCAGAAACTTCTTTGCCGCCACCTAATGTAACCGCAATATGACCAGGATGATCAGCACTTTGTTTACCATAAGAAATAATATAACCCGGAGGCAAATTCAATAAATCACTACGAGTATAATTAGATGCCTCCTCAAAATTTTTATTTTTAGCAATTCGATCTGTTAATGTATCAGCGTTGCCCCACATTCTATTTTGAATAATACCTGACTTAACTAATAATTCATCAACGCCTCTTGCACAATAACCTGTTGATTTTGTTTGGCCTAATTCTTTTGCTTGTGTTTTAGCTGTTGCACCTAATGTTGATACAGCAGCTTCATCTTGAGGAACGACACGAGACTTTAATTGTGGATGAAATGATATAGGTAAAGCATAACCCGGAGTGCCAGCCATTTCTAAAACACTTCCAATTTGTTTTTTAACATTCATTAGAGAATCGAGCCATGATAAATATGGTGCTGTTTCATCAACAACTTTTTCAACCATATCAAAAGTTTGTTTTAAATCAACTATATCATTATCAGTATTAGCAGGTAAAAAGCTCTTAATATATGAGGATATTGAATTACTAATATCCATATCTCTTGGGCCCTGTTTCCATATATCATACATCACTTTATAGCCATGAATCTTATCTTTAAACGGTTTAGCTTTCTCAGTAAACTTGGGTCCAATCATACCCTCTAATGCATCATATATCATATCAAATAATTGAACACCAACATCTACGAGAAAATCAACAGCTTGCCAGAGATAAGGCTTTACTTTATCAATTAATTCATCTTGCATTTTATACATTTCTTGATCAGAAATTGCACCGAAAGTAAATGTGCTAAATGTTTTTGCTAATCCTGCTTTTATCACTTTGAAAGCACCACCAATGCCAGTTAAATCTTTTTCACCAGATATTGCCGATGCATCAAAAGCACCTCTTAAAAACTGAACTAATGAAACGCCAGCAAGAGCAGTTAATATAACTGGTATGGCCGCTGCAATGATTGGAGTAATAATAGCAGTTAAGCCAGCACCAACACCACCAAGCCAATTGGCAATACTTGATTCACCATAAAACATATTACCAATTTTACTTTTTTTAAATCTGTCTGTTTTTTCTTCAATAGCTTCAGCAATACTTTTTAAGAAATCTTTCTTATCATCATCTAAATTTTTACGTTTTCGATCATTTTTTTCTGCTGCACGCTCTTTCTGTTCTTCATCAAATTGCTCTTTATTACCCTCAATCATCTTTTGAAATTTATCATTCAGACTATTTACACCATTATTAACACTTTTCATTAAATCAATAGTTAATGATTGAGCTTTTTCTAATTTTTCAAATAATGATTTGAGCATGAAATTTTCAGCACCATTATTATTCGGACGCAAATATGGATTAACTTTATTCATAGTCATCAAAGCATTAGGATTGTTTGATGGTTGTGTTAGTAATGAACGTAAAGTATTACCAACATTACTATCAAGAATAATACTACTTGCCATAACTTTGCTTTTCCTTCTCTTTGGCTTGTTTCAATAGTGCAGCAAAAATATCAACCTCATAAGGAATCATCTCATTCAATTCAATCAGAGAATAGCCATTTAATTTCATTGCGTTAATCGCCTGATAATACATATATATACTTATGTAATTGAATATCAGGCGATAAATGCGAAAAAATTGGGATCTTCTTTCTCAAAGACTTTTCCACATTTTTTACACTGTTTTGTCACTTTTAAAACGATAGCAATCATGTCACTTTTTGCCTCAAACAATTTTTCAAGTTCATCAACAGTCAGATTGAGAATAACATTTTCTTTCATTTCTTCAGCTGTGAATTCAGTGTATGTTTTTGTTTTACCATCTTTATCTTTAACGATAACTTTTGTGACTGAATGAGCCAACAAATTAGAAAAAAGATCAATATTATATTTAAAAATTGAAACATCAGCTGACTGAGCATCAATCATCTGAACATCATTTCGATTCAAATCACAAAGAAATTCCATATATTTCAACTTAGGAACAGTTAATTCAATAGAAAGATTTTTATTAACATCTACCATTTTCTTAGTGACTTCTGAATTTTTGATAATGATTAAATCATCTATACTGTCAGACTCTTTGAATTGAAAGCCACATTTTAAATGTTGACCTTCATCATCTATAATTTCGCCATCACACTCAAAACCATAATCAATAGTCTGACCTTTGCTGATTGTTCGCAGCTTCATACAGATATAAACGAAATCAATCATTGACATTTCATTAAAATCAATTTCTTCATTAACATTATCAGCAATAATCTGTTTCATATTTAAAAACCAATCTTTACGATCAGTTTCATCAGCAATAGATTGCAGAATGATTTTTTCTTGAGAAGTTTTATAAGGCTTAATACTTATTCTTCTTTTGCTTTCGGGCAGTTTAATCTCGGTAACTGGTCTATGATCAATAATCGGTAACATATTTCACCTCAGAATTTAAAAATTTTACTTATACTATTAGATACTGAACTCTTGATTCTGTCTACTGTTTTCGATTGTAAATCTTTATATTTTTGTGTTATATTATTCTGCATCTCATTCATTTTCATTTGCACTGTTTTCGAAACAGAATTAACCATTTTTGTTGAATCGAAAATACTGCCAATATTTCCAATTACAGGCAGTCTCACTTTTGTCAAAGAACCTAAATCTAATTTATTCAATGTTGATGAAATCTGTTGCTGAATTTTACTCAATGCACTACCCATCTGATCTTTAAAGGGATTGAATTGTAAAAAATCGCCACCTAATGGTGAATAAGTGCTTTGATAAGATTTGCTAGTTAAATCATCAACTGTGCGGCCAACAATTCCATACATTGATTGTTGATAAGATTTTGTTTTATACCAGTCAACGCCAGAATAAAGCGGTTGATTAGATTTGAAATACATCGGACGATTATACACAAATCCAACTGAGAATTCTGCTGCTGCATCTAATGACGCATAAGAAAGAGGTATATTTGTTCTCGTAGTTGGATAGACTTCATTCAATACAACACCGAATATAGGCTGTTTCATTCTGTCTATCATAGTAATAGTCATTCGACCGATGTAATCTTCATAATAGCCCATCTTATGATTAATATCGACTATTAAATTTTTCCAGTTTTGAAATATCTCTAATACTCGGCCACCAGAATCTAACAAAAAAGTTATATTAAAGGGATCAAAATCGACTTCAGTTGCATACATGAACTTACGGGACAACGCATAAAAAGGATTAGTCTGAATTGTTTCAAAAGGAAAATCGCATGTTGTTACTAAAAATTTCAGTAAATTACCACCATTTTCATCAACTACACCTAGAGCTTTCGGTGGTTCAATAATTACTTCAAACATATTAGACCGCAATAAATCACTGAATTGCGCTTTAATAGTAGACATTGACATAGCAGTATTCCTTTATAAACAATATTTTATAATATTTACTTAAAAAAGAAAGAGGCAGATGAAAATTCTGCCTCTTTCTATTATCAAATCAACTACTCAATTCTTTCACGCCAGTCATATTTGAAAGTAATCTGAATTTCCATGGTCTGATCAGTTGATGCCCAATCAAGAGGAACTTCAGGAATAGTCTGTGGCCAAGCACCAATCAATTTATATCTTGAAATTACTTCGCCATTAACGCTGTAATGAGTCACAAAGCAATCTTTCTTATATTGATTATGATTATTAGCACCAAGACCAGTTCCATTTTCTCTGATTAAATTGTGCCAAGCTTCAATTTCATTGAAACCAGCGTAATCTTCATCAAGAACTAATGTTACATTCCAGTCATTAAACGTTTTATCGCCAGCAAACTTAGTTTGTGTTCCTTGATAGTTAAACAATACTTCACCAATAATGCCACCAGGAATATCAGTTGCTTTAAACAGAAATCTTGATTTATCTGGAAGTGAGGGCACTTCAACTTCAAATCTGTTTGGCCTTGCCCCACCTAAGAAATTAGCTTTAAATTCTTCAACATTAAACATGTGTTAACTCCTTATTATGCTTGGTAAGGTGAAGCTACGATTTCTTCAAAGTTCACCGTTGCCTGAGTTGCATTGAAGTTGAGTCTGATCCATTCAGCTGAATGAGTAGGTTTGATATAGAAATCAGCTATCATTGTCAGTGCTGTTCGAACTTCAGCAGTATTATTAGTTTCATCACAAACGATCAAATATTCTTCAATACCGCCAAGACCTTGAACTTGTTTAAACAGCGGTTCAACATTAGAAACAAGTCTACGTCTTTCAAACGGTGTATTCTTCTCGAATTGACAGAATCTTGCAACATCTTTTGCATTCTTTTCGAGAAGAATAAACAGACCACGTATATCAACTCTCGAAAACAATGAAGCTGTTGAAGTCTTGAGAGTCTTTTGACCCATTACAACATGGCCAACGCCTTTCATTGTGTAAACGGGGTTAATGCCAGCAGGATACATTAAGTCACGATATGATTCAGAAGGATTCAAAGCGAGTTTGATACAATTCTTGATTGTTCCTCTGTTAATGCCAGCAGGAGCCTCCCATGCCTGTCCAAGACAGTATATACCAGCCACATCACCAGAAATCGGCATCCAACGATATACATCATTGTATTTATCGAATTGATATTTGTAATTGCCATAGAATGATGCAAAGCTGCTATCTTTGTTAATCGTTGTATTAACATAAGTCATCATGTTATCAACGCCATCAGCAATTGCAGCACCAACCACATCTTCTTCAATTGCCGATATGACAAAGCGACAATCTTTTCTCTTATCAATGATATTATCAATGATATGCTGAACAACAGTTTCACCAGAAGCTATTTCACTAGCATTACCACAGAAAATAACATCAACATCAATTTCTTCAGCATTCTGAAAAAGATTATAACCAGCAATATAATCAGCCGCTTCAGGTGCTACATGAGCACCACCAGCTAATGAAACATTCATAACGCTATTTACATCAGTAACATCAACATTATTATAAATATAAATATACTTAGAATAACGATTAACGTATGTTTCAACATAGTTTGACTGACCACGATAATTCTTTGAACCAGGAGTTAATGAAACAATAAATGTTTCAACTACAACACCACTCAAAAGAACGGCTATTGCAATTTCACCAGCTACAGGTGCAAATTCAAAAAGGTTTTTGAAAGTCTGACCAGTTTTTACAAGTGCAGTTGCAAATGTGGTAGAATCAGCAATTGATATTGAAATATTATTACCATAAACACCAGGATACTTAGCAAGAATTTTGAATTTCTGATAATCAGCATGATTAATTGTGATATTATCATCTTCATTTTTCTTTAAAGTTGCAAAAGCGAGACTATCAACATCACTAGTGATAGTATTCAGAGTTGCCTGAACACCTTCAATAGCTGGAGCTTCAAAGGGCCCTTCAAGAACTTCATTTTCTTCAAAAGAACCTTCAACCATCAATACATAAATATCATTTCCATCAAGATGTATGATTTCAGCGCGACCACCACTAGTCTTACCAAGCAATTCTTCACCAACCGCAAATTCACCGCTCTCGGTAATCATAGTAGTATTTAATTTAACAGTTGCTTCACTAAACAGAATAGCACCGGCATTATTTGAACCATCAGCTTTGATAGCTCTAACCAAATACAACTTATCGTTATAATTGAGGAAGTTGTTAGCACTATACCAGTCTTTATAGTTGCTAGCATCAGGAGCGTGAAAATTTTCAATCAAATCTTTTTCTTCTCCAACATAAACCCTATCTAAAACTGGACCCCAATTGAAATTACCAACCATCGCAGCAAATCGATTAGCTGTTTGCCGACCAGGTGAAATAAAATCGCGTTCCTGAATATCAATACTTGGCGATAATCCAAAACTCATAATTAACTCCTTAGTTAAAAATCTTCATCAAAATTACTGTCATTTGTCACAACAGTCTGTAAATTTATTTCCTCATGACCATTACTAATGAAACCTACGGGCAATAACTCAGATTCAATTTGTTGTTGCATCTTTGTTTTTATCAACATATCACTATCTACTAATAACCAATTTTCGACCAATTCTTTCTTCGATAAAAAGTATGAAAAGAGAACTAAAGGTGTGACTAAATCATCATGTTGGCCAGCATCAGCTCGGTAAACATTACCTTTCAAAACATATTTACTTAATTCTGAAATTGTTTCAAAATCTACAATTTTAAATTTCAAATCTTCAATATTACTTTTCAGATAAGCGTTTCCAATTCGCTTACTTGATACAGTCATTTTTAACCCATAATCTTTTTCTTCTGAGGCAAAAAATACATTACTATACTCAGCAACATATACAAGATTATTTAAGACTTCACGACCATAAGTATTTGCTTCCACAATAACAAGAGCATCATTATAGTATTTACCAATCTGATCAATGACTGTATCTAATTCATTTGTCTTGATCATATTATCTTTAAATGTTGCAACTTGTTCATGTCCAGTTCTGAAATTTATTTTAAAAACTTGACAAGTGCTTGCATCTGCTCCAACTCCCTCACTCACATCACTTATTACACAATATTGTTGTCCTTCTTCAGGATATTCATAAATTGTAAATCGATTATCTAATCTTGATTCTAATATCAAAGCAGGTTTCAGTCGTTCTAAAGCTTCACCTTCGATCAGTGTTCCACCAGAACCAATGAAGAAACATTCATATTCTTGACGCCATTTACGTAAACCCTTCGATCCTCCACCAAATGCTGCAATAGTCTCTGTTCGATAAGTATCATCTCTTCCGGGCACTTGATTCCAACGAACACGAAAAGGTTTGTAATCATTTTGTTTATTATTAGCCATTGTCCACAGCTGATGGAAATGATTGTAGCCCTTAGGCGTGCTGGTGATTATGATTTGAGCAGACTTAACACTAGCAATTGTTGGATAAACCGATGTATAAAATTCATCCCATAGATTCTTTGCAATGATTGCAGCTTCATCAAGGAAAACGATTGAAGCTGTATCACCTCTGTTCCCACTTGATGATGTTGATTCTGCATAAATATTAGTGCCATTCTCAAAACTGATCTGTTTTTTATTCCACTCTTCTAATCCCTGTTTCATCCAGAAAGGAAGATACATATACATTTCTTTGAGCTTACGCAAAGTCTTTTTTGCAGTCGGTTCTTTATTAGCTACAAGGATAATATTCTTATAGTTATTGAATGTTCCAACCCATAACAGATAAGCAATTGTAAAGATTGATTTACCGCATTGTCTAGGAGCTAATACAATAACACGCTTTTCATTCTGATAAATATCAGCCATATCCTTCTGATAATCATACAAATCGAAAGGTAGAACTTGTCCAGAATCTTGATCAACAATTTTGATATAATGGACACAAAAATAAACAAAATCATCCATACATTTAACAATTTCTTTGATTTGTTCATCTGTATAATCGATAGCAACATTTGCAGCCTTCAATTTCGGGTTGCTATTAAAATATATATTTTGTTTTTTGTTTTGCATATAAAAAATATGGTAGTTAATTTCTTAACTACCAAAAATACTGAGGTATCTGAGAACTAACTATTTATTATTTACTGCACAAAACTTCGGCTAAAAATTCATCCTTATTCTCGGCAGCTTCGAAAGCATCTTTCATGATTTTTTTATTATTCCATGTATAATACTTTCGAGTTTCTTTAACTTCGCCATTTTTGATAGCATTTTCAAATGATGTTGAAAGTGATTCAGCAACTGGAACATCGTCTATTTCTGGTTCAATATTAATATTTATTTCTAATACTTCGTCTTTAACCAATTCTTCAACTTTTTCTGATTCAACCTCAGTTACAACCACTTCATCTTTTATCGGCTTAACTTCTTTAACTTCAACCTTAGATTCAGGCTTAATTCGTGTAAAATATTGTGGGTATTGATCAGCTATTTCACAAGGCAATTCGACTTCAACACCACGAATTTCCATTCTGCAATTTCGAGCATAATCAAAATTCCAATCAACAAATTTCTTATTTACATATAATGCTTTTTTCATTATTTATCTCCAAATATTGTAGGTTCTGAACTATTCAAAATGCTGTTGATTTCACTATCTAAATCATCATTCTCTGAATCAACATCAGGTGACTGTTTATTTTCAAGAATATCAATTTCATCAATTCCTGTTTCCATCGTTTCATTACTGTATTCATAACGCCTTGTTTCGAAAATATATTTACTTTGTTTACCCATGTGATAAAAGGGATCGTGCTGTTTCCAATGAAACATTTCCATCAGCCATTGACCCATAGGAACATAAATCAAATCACCTTCAATCGGCTGTAAACCATCTGTTTTGCTATGAAACTCATTGATATTTACTTCAAATGTTGCCTGATCTGTGACATGTAAACCAAAATGACCAAATACTGAGCCGTCACCACCAAATTCTGAAAATGAGGCAAGATACATAATAACTGGATAAGCTAATCTGAATTTGCTAATCGGATCCTCGCCTAATATCAAATCAACATTCTGATAAATTTTTGGCAAATAATAGACTTCAATACCACGCATGTTTATTACTTCATTTTGCAAGGAATCATAAAGATTAAATTCATTATCGAAAAAATTAAAATTGTGTGGTTTTTGAGTTGTCATATATTAACCTATTATAAATGAAGGTGGCAGAGTCCACTCGTCTGATAATTCCTCCTCTAACCGAGAAATTTCTTCATTAGCATCAGACATAATACCATCATGATTCAAATCACCACCTCCAGGAAGAGGAACGCCATTAAACTTCTTTAGATTTGTTGCCCATTGTCTCTTAGCCAATGCAGTTGCATATTGTTTAAGCCATCTATTATTATAAATATCATCAACTTCTGCATCAGCACACTCATAGACTTGTAGTGCTAAACAAAGGGTATTGTTTGGGTATAATGACATAATACGTTGTATATCGCCAAGCAATGTAAATTTATGCATAGTATAATTAAAATCAAAAATCAAATTCTGATTTGATACGCTATCTTCCCACATCTTAACACCCATACGCCATGTAGTTATAGCACTAACATCACTCAATTTCCAGAGATAATCTTGATAAGGCATAGGCAGAACAGGTATCATCATATTTTCAATATTACTCATTGAAGAGAAAATATTGTTTCCGGGATAAACATTGATAACAGTTTTGATTGATGCTGGCAAATCATAAGAACTAACACCATTAATTAATTGAAGCTTATAAACATTCATAATAACAGCTTCATAATGACGTTCAGTGAATCTATCAACAGCATTAGTTATAGCATCATCTAATTGTTCAGTAGTTAGTTCAACATTGTGTATTGGTGAACCTAATTGCCTCAAAATATATGCTCGAAATTCAGTTTGATTCATTTAATCATTCCTATTTGTTTGAGAGTATTATACCCAACAATACCATCAACTGTTAAATTCATTTTCTTTTGATATTTCAATACAGCTTCAAAAGTTGATTTGCCAAATTGTCCATCAGTTGGAATTCGTAAACGTGCTTGCAAATCACGAACTCTATCACCTTCTGAGCCAAATATCAAAATTTCACTCATCTTCTTATTTACTATAGATTCTATCCAACGATAAGGTATCAATAAATAATTAAATGATGTTTGTTCTAATGAATAGATATAATCATGAAACAATTTCCAATGACCTGTATTGCCTGACCGTTTTTTACAATCAGGATATCCAGCTATGACTTGACACCCTGCTGATGCATGAGTTTTACCGCCCACATTCGCCCATGCTGCGTGTATATTATCATTGAAATTGCCTAATTGAATATAATCATCAGAATCTATAACAGCGTTGTTTCTTGAACGTCTAACAGGCTGTATTCGTGTTTGTCTTAATGCTGCATGTGAAGTATCAGGAGAAGGATTGTGAATACCTTTAACATAGTGTTTATAAAAGCCTAATTCAAGTTGATTAGCACCTTTACCATCTTTGTCTTTGGCACGTCTCAAATATTTATCATGTGGTGTAGTTGAACCATTGAGAGGCAACATCTTTTTACCATCAATAACGATAAACAAACAATTCATCAATACATGATCAATTTTTTCTTCTTTGATATCTATTGATTCAACCCATTCACCATAAACAGATGATGAACACCCTCTGATTCCCACAATATGAGAATCAGAAGCTATATTCATCTTTTTCTTCAATACGTCTATTGTTTTAACAGTTAGTTTCATAATTACCATTCCCAAGTTTTTTGCATTCCAATATAGCCACCGTCTTTTTTATTAATTACAACTTGAAAATCTTTCTTTTTGTTTTGATAAGTTAAAGACAAATGAACATTGTTATTGAATTTAATTGGTTGTATATTGAAACCGCTTTTGCCATATTTCACTTGGTCTAAGGCATACTTCAATTGACCAACTAAATCCTCTGAACCTACTTTTTTCCTATTTGACTCAACAGTTTATCATTAATAAATTTTTCGACACTCTGAGTAATAACAGCAGCAAATTTATCTTGAATATATTCAAAAACTGCATCGCCAGTGATATACTTTTTAAATGTTGCTATATCGGGAGACATTCTTTCCATTGCAATTTTGGCCATTTCACTAGCAATTTCTTTAACTTCTTTCATATCAATTTTACCATCATTTTCAAAAGCTTCTTTGGCCATCTGTTTGAGTTTGTTTTGCTGAAGAGTGAGAATATCAACTAATATGCTTTCAAATTTATTCATAGCATCATTGATACGTGAAGAAACTTTTTCAGAAAGATTCTTTTCGGCCAGAGATTTAACAAATGATATAAGTGACGGTGCTAATGCGACCAAGAGAGTGAAAATTGATAATACAATTGCCAGACCAAGAGCAAAGAGTATTGTTGCACCATAAGAAGTAAGAAGCGGTAAAAGAACTGTAGTCCAAAGATTTGATAACATAGTTAACCTCTTTCGTTTAAGAAATTTTCATTACATAATATATAGCTACTGAAGCGGGTAAATTGTTTACATTTGAAAAATTGACAATATGAGAATGTGCACCGGCACTAGCAACAGAAATACTGTGAGAGTGTGTTTGTGGGTTTGTATCATAAGGATGAATATAATGCCCTACATGAGTATGACCATTAGCAGCATACGAACCATAATCACCCCATTTTAAATTATCGCCTAAATAACCATCAGCGTCACCAACATTTAATGAATGTTCATGAAGAGGCGATGCTCCGCATGTTGCGGTATGGGTATGATTTTTATCATAACCTTCCATTGTAAATTGAAAAGAAATTGTTGCGGCACCACCGGGTAATGCTGACAATAACGATTCAAATATCGTTCCTTTTGCATAACGATTTCTTAAATCTGGCGTACCATTAGTTCCATCACATAATTGCCATCCAGCTGGTAATTCTGCTAAACTCTTGTACCACAATTTAACAGTGCCAACAGGATCATCATAACTATTCATCTTATTATATAGTGTTAAATATCTATTATAAAGATATTGTAAACGATTTAATAGTGATTGAGCCTGAGCGTTTGAAACACCGGTTCTTGACGCATCAACCCAATCAGTTGTTTCAATTTTATAAACATCAGACCATGCTGCTGTTGGTGTTAAATTAGCCATTTATGATACCCTCATAATATATAACATATATTTATATGGTGGATCCGATTGCCTTGCAATTCGAAGAGATGCACCTATAGAATGCGTATGACTCGGCGTAGAGGTCATTGAAATCGAATGAGTATGAGAACCACTACTTGATGTTGTAAATGTATGCGAATGACTACCACTTGAGCAGGCACCGCCACCACCACGCCACTCGTATCCTTGTGGTGCTTGGCCGGGCGCAGCTGTTATTTTTCCACTATGCGAATGATAGCCACCATAACCTAATGCACCACTATGTAAATGTGTTCCAGCCAATGAAACACTCGTATTAGAATCAGATAAATAAAAATAAGAATTATTATAAGCCAATCCAACGCCACTATTTTGATGTAAAGGAAATTTATCAAAAAAATTGGGCGTACCATTAGTTCCATTACATAATTGCCAGCCAGCGGGTATGCTCGAAATCGTTCCATACCACATTTTAATCATTAATATCGGATCATCTAATGTATTAACTTGATTCTCAAAAGTATCAATTAAATTTTTTAAATATTCAATTCGATTAATGATTGCCTGTGCTTGTTTATTACATATAGCAGTATTAGCACCACCAATAACTAAATCAGTTGTTTCAATTTTATAAACATCAGACCATGCTGCTGTTGGTGTTAAATTAGCCATTTATGATACCCTCATAATGTGATATATTAAAAAATAAGATGGTAATAAAGAACAATTAGTTATTGTAACATTATGTTTATGAATTCCTTCTTGAGATGAAGGATTTGAAGCGTGTGAATGACTACCACCAGAAATCCATAGAGGTGTATGATCATGTGTGCAATTAATAGGATAGCCGCCACTTGATTTTGGTTTAAAGGGCCCTGTGCATGAACTTGATGATGATGATATTGTTACATAATGCGAATGACTGCCACCATACGATGAACTAACTCCATGCGTATGTGAACCAGAAAAAGATACATCTGTTGTAGTAGCTGAAAATGTATGCGAACCAACGTTTTGACCTAATGTATATGTTCCGCCAGCACCTACCACAAATTTATTGTGTAAATTAGGTGTACCATTAGTTCCATTGCATAATTGCCAACCTGTTGGTATTGAGGCTGGTGAACCGTACCACAATTTAATTGTTCCTATAGGATTTACAATTGTTGTAGCAACAGTCATAGCATTTTCAACTAATTGTCTTAAATGTTCAGTTTTATTTAATAATGCTTGAGCTTGTGAATTTGCAACACCAGTTTCGCCAGCCATAATCCAATCTGATGTTTTTATTTCATAAACATCATCCCACCCTGGTGTTGCAACTAAGTTAGCCATATTGTGTTAACCTCTATTAAGCTGAGTTTCTAAACTGAATTTTCCACCAACCATCAATAGTAACATCAACATCTTTTTCAATTGGATGTGTTTTTTCAGGATTTCTCGAAAGCATTGAAAACATTTCTTGCTCTCCAGAAAGCAAACCAAATTGCCAAATATTATAACCATTAAATTCATCATCATCTAATGTGAAATTAAATTGCACATCATACGGTGCACCAATTCCATCATAAGTAACTGAAGCGATTGATTTTGTATATTTATTAGTGCCATCAAGATCAGTTTTAGTAACACCAACAGGATAATTGCCATCCGAAAAACGAATTTTTGTCAGTGCTTTATCAGCATAAACACCCTGCTGACCAATCAATCTAGCCAACACTTTTGACGCATTATTAACGATTAAATTGTGTTCTTCAGTAGAAATTAATTCACCTTTTTTATAAACATTAAGATGAACAATACCACAGCAGTCACCCAAATTAAAATTATCTTTGCTCATAAATAACTCCATTTAAAAATTTTACTAATATTATATACTATCATTCAATATGATTTCAAAAGTTTCGACTAATGATCCGCCATCATAAATATCAAAACTGAATTGTTCAAACGTGCCTGAATCTGCACCAGAGAAAATAACTGAACCATCATATTTAATTTGTCTATTATATAGATTTGGTTTTGCAGCCACAACATACAATTCTTGAGCATCTAAGTCACCACCGGATGAAATATCAGCTGTATCTCTTACATTTAAATCAGTTCGATATTGATCAGTTTGCTGTGGAATGAATACTCTATCAGGGTGACATTCATCAGTTGTTCTATCAATAACAAAAAATATTTCACCTTCTGGCGATTCCATTTCAACTTGAAATTCGGGGTAAAAGCCGCAAGGATTCAGTTTACTCATCATCGAAAGCAAGAATGTTTTATTAAAATCGCCCTTAACTAAATAAGTATATGGATTTTGATATGAACGCCATGCACCCGACTCATAAAAAGCTGCCCATAATGAGGGATCTTCGGTTATTTCAACTTCAACTCTTTCAACAAAGTTATCATCACCAAAGATATAAAATTGTGTTAAATAATTGAACGCAATATCAAATGATATTTTCTTGCCTTTATTTTTATAGAAAAATTTCGCAATATTCAAGAATGAACGCTTATTATCTTGCGTTAATTGATAACGACTCATATCAAGAATATTATTGCAATACTGATCGAAATAATCAGAAAGAAATTTATCAAATATTTTATCAATATCAAGATTTTCATGAAGATTCAGAGCATCTATTGCTACTTCATAATCAAGAAAATCAACAAACCCATGCAAGAAATGAACAAACATAGGCTTATGCTTAGTAAAATAATCAGGTATTTTTGAATCAATAAAATATTTTAATTTCTTTGTTAATTCCATTAGAGATACTCCACTATTACTCGCTGATGATCTAAGAATGTTTCGCGTTGAACAGCTATATTCAATGGGTCATCTAAATCAACATCAAAGCTGATAAATTCTTGATTATCAAAAGAAAAAACATCATCTATTTCAAAATAGCCAGTATTGTAATTAATATATCCCTGTTCTACACCATCAACTAATAAGCCCCCCACACCATCATCACTAATTACTTCGCCATCGGGCCCAGTGCCGCTAACGGTGCTTGGTTCAATTGCATTAAATAATCTAATAATTGATTTAGCAAAAACACTAACAACTGGTGCAGAAGGTATTGTCGGATCCTCTTCAACTTTTAAAGCATGAGCACCACCAGCAACGAAATTAAAACTATTCAATTTCTCAACTACAATAATTTGCCTATCAGGAATAATTTTAATAATTTTGCCTCTTGGTGTATCAACTGCAATAGTTGTATCATAAAGAGTCTGGCCAACTTCATAAGTAACTGTCTCAACATCATACGTCAACTGAAACGATACTAATGGTTGACAAAAATGAACAGTTGCCGAATAAGTAACATCACAATAATCGACAAATGTGTATGATTTCAAAAAGCTGATCAATTCACTTCTGCTGAATTGTTTATTAAAACCAATATAATTTTCCATATAATGATTCATTGATAATTCAAACGTCTCTTTATCCATATCAAAACCACGAGTGAATTTCAATTGAACATGTGGCTGTAATGCCATAACACTCGGTCTACGATATTTTCCGAACACTTGCATAAAACGATAATATTCAAAATATTCAATAATTTGTTGTTGCTCTTCAAATGTTAATACGCCATATTGACAATCATCAAACAATTCATTCATGTTTCGTCTAACACCACTGAACACAAACCAGCCTTTATCAATCTTAGTAGTTGGTGTTAATATCTCAACAGGATTTTCATTGTAATCTACATAATCACGATGTGAAGAATAAACGACCATATCTCCCAGAGCAGAATAAAGTGACGTTTGTTTAATACGAAAATTATAATCATCTTCAGTTACACATCGACCGCCAGCAGAATAAAACAACGGTGCATTCTGAGAGATTGACGCGCATTCTTCCTCATCAAGTCCATCTTTAAGATAATCAGATGAAGTGATTGCTAAATAAGATGAATTGAGAAATGGTGTTACTGGCGTAAATGCTGAACTATAAGACAACCCATTATATGTTGCACCATTAGTATATAAATAATTCACTTCAATCAAATCATCTTCAGATGGAATATTAAAAAACCCTCTATCTTTATCAAAACGAATTTCAAAATTCAAAAGATAACGAATAAAGTAATTGTTGGCTAAGTAATAGTTGCGATCTTCATAAACGTGATGCCACTGAACACCATTCACATATAAAGCAAAATTATCATTATCAACATTCTCCCTATCATCAAGTTTAAATGTTTCAAAATCTTTTCCTTCAAAAGTATGTGAATATGTTTTCCAATATCCTTCATAGGCAATAATATCAGCTGAAGAATTAGCAGGTATTGTATAATCTTCAATAGTTGATAGCTGAATCTGCCCCATCATAAAACTAGTATGAGCGGATATTGTTACATCTACACCAGCACTATTAACAACATTTAATGTCATTTTTGGTGCTGATTTTCGTCTCGGCAAATAATTTAATTGATATGCACTTTTAAATACATTATCCTCTAATTGTGCTGTCGCAATAAACAGTTCATTGGCCACAAAATTTAATACTGTATTGATATAAAAAACAACATAAGAAAGAAAATGAATCCAAGCAGAAATAGCAGCACCTTCAAAATTGTAATCTCTTAGTGCAGTTTGATTTGATAAAAATGTTTTTAATCGACTCTTGATAGATTCATAATCAACATCATAATATTGTTTTGCAGACATATTGATAAATCCTTATATTCTATTTAATTGCATATTCAAAGTCTGAATTTGGTTCAGTCTCAGCATTTCATATATGATTTCAACATCATAATAGTTTTCTTCTGGATATGGTGTAACATTGATTCTATTTACTTTTATTCTCGGTTCCCAATTTTCGAGTGCAACATTGATTTCATCTTTCAACTGCAATGCTGTTAATTCATTAATTTTTTCAAAGAGAATATTATAAACTCTTGAGCCATATAAAGGAACGAATTCACGTTCTCCGACTCGTGTTAAAATAATATCAATAATGGCTTGTTTAACAGAATCAGCATCTTCTTTAAAATCAATCGTATTATACTGATTCATCAACATCTGAAAATCTATATCAACATAATTTGCAATAGCCATTTAATTACTCCCAACATTCGTTGAACACGTATTTATAGTGCCTGTGAATATACCTTGAAATGCTGAACCCATAGTTCCCATCGGCATACCATTAGCAATATTTTTTGTTATTCCAACTAAGAAACCAACATGACCACAAGCACCTTGAACAATAGAATTTAATTGTGAAACAGGTAAACCATTGACAATAACTGTGCTGGCACCTGTATAAATTTGACCAACCATACCACATTCACATGCGACACAAAAGCCTGAACCTTGATCAGTTAAGCGTGCTAATAACATATTTACTCCCTAATTCAGTTGAACAAAAGCACCAGTAATTGTCACATTAGCTGAACCAGTTATTCCAATTGAAGTGCCTGAAATATTACAGGGTCCTGCACTTGTAACATTTAATGTTCCGGCACCTGTTGATGTTAAGCTAACAGTTGATGCTGATGTTAATGTGAGAGAACCTTTTGGATTGATTGTGCAGGCACCTGTTGAGGTAATTGTTAATGTTCCATTAGCAGTTAATTGAGTATTAGCACCAGTGATTGTTAAATTGCCTGTCGAATTCACTTTTGTTTCGCCAGTTGATGTTAACTCAACATTTTGTGATGCTGTTATCTTAGCTGTTTTTGTTGCTGTGATTTCAGTATTATCTGTTGATTGTATCAATACTTTCTTTACAGATTTAACAGTTAAATTATCAAGAGCATTTACCAATAGAGTGCTTTCAGCTTGTATTTCTGATGCTGCTTTGAGTGTAACTAGTGCCTGATCAGTGCATGTAATTGATGTTTTCTTTTCACAAGTAACACCTAAATCACCCTGACAATTCAGTAATGTTGAACCCTTTACATCTATAACTGCATCACCATCAACTTTGACAGTTAATGAGCCTTTGATATAAACATTTTTATTCAATAATGTTATATCATATTCATTGCCAACTGTTTTTTTAACACGATCACCAACGGGTCCTATTTCATCATAAGTTCCTGTTGGATGATAAACGTGAATTCTTTCGCCACCCGGTGTTGAATCTATTTCTATAACATGACCACCAGGAGTCTCAATAACACGATTATTTGGATATTCAGCTTCGTATGGTGGGTCAGGTTCTTCAATATCTGTTCCTACAATATCCCAACTTGTTTTATTATCTGTTTTTGTTTTAACACATGTCTCATCTAAATTTTCAGCACGAGCTAATCTTGAAATAGAACTTTCATCTTTAAATTCTTCAGAAGGGTGTTGTTCTGTTGGGTCACTAAAGCCCATCTGAAAATTAGGCATTTCATCTAAAACAAAAGGCATTACAGCGAAGTAAAATGGTTTCTGATGATATTGATCAAGAAAGAAAACAAACACTCGTGTACCCGGTAATATAGTGCTGAAATCAGATATTCCATCTATAGATGAATTTGATATTGGCATGGCTGGCAAAGACCATGGTAAATCATCTGTTGCAAGAAACTGAATATTATTTTTTGATGTTCTATTCTCAGTATGAACACCAAAAATACGAATCTTTAAACGCCCAAGCTTTAAGGGGTCATTATTATCTTCAACTATACCAATATAAAACATTGTTAGCCCACCTTAGCATTATTAAAAAATGCATTTTTGAATAATCGAACATTCTGCATATAATTATTATTCGATTGAATTGTATGTTTAATCTGAGTAATCAACCATCTGTTTTGAAAGTGATGGTTGATTAAAGAATTGTCTGAGCTTGGCATATTAAACACAATAATGTCACCAATTTTACGAGCAACAGAACCAGGCATTTGACAAATAACATTATAATTGTGCAATGTTTGCATCATCATGTTTCTTTTTAAATCCGAATCAAAATCATTGTAATAAGCCCCAACATCATTAAGACTACTCGACATAAGCGGATTAAAAACTTTATTCTGGCCTAATAATGGTATTTCATCACCAAACATTTCATCTAATGATTTTTGATCTTTTTGAAATGAATAATTTTCAATACTTGGCTGATATACTGTCTGGCCGAAAGCTTTCATTTCATATAATCGTTGCAAATTGAAATACTTATCAATAGTGTATTTCAATACTGCTAAGTTTGAAAGACGTGTTTCAAAATTTGTGTGATTGATAAATTGCTGAACTGGTTCTTGAGCTAAGAAATATGAAAGTTTATTGAATCTATAACCCAAACTTGATTGAAAAAACATTAAATCTTCATTTTGTGAACATAAATAATCAATAATTTGATTCATTGTCCAAAAATTAGATGTAAAATTCATCATATTTCCTAGAAAGGGATAAATAGCATCAACTTTTGATTCAATATCAGATAAAATGCTTTGAATAATTGTGGTAGTTGAATCTTCAAAATGTTTTGAATAACGAATTTGCTCTGAAAATATTGCATCTTCACACACAAGTTTTAAAATCACAGTAGGGTTTTTATGCATTTCATCTGAAACAGTCATTTGTGGTAATACAGAATCAACAACCATATCAATAAATCTTGCTGAATTTTCAAAATTATCTGAAAAGGCAATTAAGACACGTTCACCACCAATGATTGGTAATGATTTCACAAAATCATTTGTATCATTTAAAGCAAGTATGCCTGTTAAATATTTCTGAAAAATATCTTCATATATTTCAATCGTTGTGAATGAACGTGACAAATCAATAGTTTCACCATTCTTTGATGTGATACTAAGATTATAAATAATAGCTGGATTTAAGCTATTGTTAATGCCTATCATATATTATTTCCTCTGACAACTGCCCATTTGAATCTCATACCAGCTTCGCCAGAATTATAAATTCGAATTTCGGTTTCAGAAACAGCTTTGAATGCTATATCACCAACATATCCTAAATCTTCATAATTATCATCAATAATCGGCGTAACCATTACACAAATATTAGACGAATGTGAAAGCTCTTCATGCTCATCAATAGTAATAGTTACAAAATCATCATAACCAACAAATGTATCTATGCCATGAAATAAAGGTTCTTCAATAACGAACCATTTGTATCTACCTTCATAGCCACTTGAATAAATTTCAAACGTGTTTTTATCAATCATTTTATAGCCAATATTACCAATATTACCAAGCTCATCTATTGACTTAGGATAAGGTACGATAGCTATGCAAACATCTTCAGGATCAACAATTTCTTCATTATAATCACGCACATTAATTTCATGTGCAACATCACCCGGTGCAAAACCTTCATTTGTCTGACCACTATCAAAAACACGATATACAAATTGTGTTCCAGACAAGCCACTATTTAAAATGTTAAATGTTGAAGGTGATGTAACTTTATAACCAATTTCACCGTCATTACCGAAACGTGTCCATCTTGAAAATATTGGTGAAATTAAAACACGAGTATTTGCATAGTTATTGAAAATATATGGTGATTCAATTTCAATAGCTTTTTCATAGCCACCAAGCTTTTTAAATGTTTGAGAAGAATTCGAAAGAAACATAACCCAGTAAAATTTATTGCCAGCTGTTCCTGTATTATAAACTCTCATTTCATTCTTATCGAAACATCTATATCCAAAACGACCAATTAATTGAAATGTATTCAGATTTTCGACAACAGGTGTTATCATAACAGCTATATCATCTTCAGTTTCAATATTTTCATTGTCTGGCAATACTACCGAGGTATAAGTACCAGCACCAGAGAAATAGCCGTCACCCATAGCAATAATTTCGCCATCAGCTGAATATTCCATATCATCTTCAGATAACACAATATAATCAAACGCAATATCTTCTGTTCCTGTATTATAAACACGAGGATATAGATAATTGCTACGGATACCCATTCTACCTAGTGTTCCTAGTTGTTCAGCTGTTGGCTTGCCAGTCAGATGAATATGATAATCATATTTATATCCAGGAACATCTAATTCAGTGAAAAGGCCTAAGCCTGATGTTAATTGTTGATCATCTAAATCAACCAATACACCATGTGTAACTCTCGGCAAATCAGGCAAATCTCTTAAAAAATTATTACCTTGATAATAATTCATCTGATATGATGATTCTGAATTAATCAATGGTTTATCTTGAAGAGCTAATAAGAAATTAGTAACAAAGTTACCCAGATATTGAGGCTTAACCAATTTGATAACACGCTTTGCATCAGCTTCACGCAATAATCTATCAAAATAATCAGCGTATTTTGTTGAATTAAATACATATATTGGATCAGGTTCTTGAAATACTGCATAAGTAAAAGTCATAGCTATTTCAAGAGTATTTTCCATGACAATCTTAAAAGAATTGCTTGATATTTTTTGATACCCGTAATCTCCTAAACCTTCAAGTTCCCAATCTTCAGCACTAGGAACAATCATTACAACATAAGGTGCAGCAGATTCATTAGAAAAGAATATTTGCTTTTCTGTTTTACCAGATGAAATCATCACAACACCAGTCTGAATTAAACTATTTGTAAACTTTGTTTCTGTGGCAATATCTTCACAAATTTGTTCGATCTGTTCTGTTGGTAATGGTGTATCAAAATTGATATCATGTAAATTATTCAATAAAGCAATAACCCACCAATAATTAGTTGAACCATAATAATTTTTGGCTATTGTTGTCAGTGTTTCAAAATCTTTTATTCTGTATTCTATAAGCTGATCATCTTGAATAGTATCAACTACAATACGCCTGAATATATTGCGAAATTGTTTATTTTGAATTTCAACTATTGGGAGATTTTCGAAATATCTCATAATTAAATCCTTGCGTTAACAGTATCTTTTGTAATGCGTTTTAATTCTCTCAGACCGATATTGACTTGAACAGCTGATAATTCACCGTCTTGATGTGTTCTCATGTTTCCGAATGGTGCATAATTGATATTTAACAAATAAACACCACATAAGCCAGTCTTATAAACTAAGTTATTAAACTGTGTATAAATAGCAGCTTCACAAATATTCGGAAAGACTATAATCGTTTCTTGATAATTAGGTGATGTAATTAATTTTAAATGATCAACAATCTCTCTTATTTTTAAAGCTTCAGTTTTGTTTTTGGGCATCATATTAATTAAATATTCAAACTGTCGGAAACCACAATTATCATACGATTGAGCCACAAAATCATTTATTTTTTTACCAGCTGTAAATTCAATGGCAGATGCTACTGCTTGTCCAATATCAAATTTATCTATAAGTGCTCTGGCCATTTTTGCAAATCCAACACCAGCTAATCTACTATAATCAATTGTTTCATTCCAATGATGATCAAAAGCCTCTTGAATTGTAGTTTCAGGCATAGAAAGAAAAAATTCACTTGAAATATCTTTATGTATCAATAATCTTCCTTCATCTTTATTATCACCAACAGCTTGCCAATCATAAAAAGTAAGCTTCAAAAAAGGTTGTTGAAAATTAAACCCGCCAGCAGGAAGATATTCTTTACCATCTAATTCAAGAGGAAAAACTAATCTTTTATATTCTTTTGATGCCATATTAACAACCTTGATATAAAATTATAAGAGTGTAGGGATTTTTATCTCCCTACACTCTTATTTACTTAGTTAATCAAATCTGATTAAGCGGGCAGGTTAGTGGTTTCGATCTTTCTGAAATAATTTTCAGCACCGAACGGATTGTCAGTCAGAGCATAGCGCATTCTGAAGAAAATTCTCGGCTGATCAGATTCTTGAGTTACACCCTGAGTAATCTTGAGCGGAACATAAGGACTATAGAATACACCAGCGTCTACTTCGCTGTTGCCTTTATAACCCATCAGGATATGAGTTGCATCAGTGTGAATGTCAACGAATACTTTCATGTAACCATTAAACATGCCTACAAAAGCTGAACCAATAGGATCAACATTAGAGGTATCAAGTCTACCACTCATTTCGAGAGCAGTCAGAGTTGAAGTATCAACGATCATGAAGTTACCCTGTCCACGTCTGGTAGCTTTCGCAATTTCACGAGAGGTGCGAGAAATCTTAGCAGCGAGGTTCTGATACTTTTCTACTTCCCAACGACCATCAGCAGTATTGTAATTCCAAGTGCTAGTGCCACCGAGAATTGCTTTAGCTTCAACCAGGTCGATGAATTCACGATTCAGTTCAACAATGATTTCTTCTGAGCCAACCTGAGTAAACAGGCTAACTGCATCAAGACCATGACATGACTGGAGGTCTTCAGCCATTTCACGAGTGTAACTTGATTTCATTTTTCTGCTAACAGCGGTTGCAGTTGCTTTTTCAATCGTTACACCGATTTCTTTCATATCAGTTCCGAGAGCTTCACCAACGGCAGTAGCTACAGAACCAGTATAGTTTGAGAAAATAGTCTTATAAAGAGCTTCGTTTGAAGTTTGGGAAACTACAGTAGCACATTCAGCTGAAAAGTTTTCAGCGTTATCGAGAGAATCAAGAGCAGCAAATCTCAGAGTTGTGGGGTCAGAAGTAATCTCGACCAGAAGCTTATTACCTTCGATGTGGCGAACTTTACCTGTTACTGCATCAGCAGTGTTAGTAATCCAGCCACCAACAGTAAACTGAGTGCCATCACTAACTACGAGAACCTGAGAATTAGCACGTTTGATCGGAAGAGCTTCGGTGTTAGCATGAACAGCACGAAGAGCAAAAATCAAACCTGACGGAGTAGAAAGAGGCTGAACACCAAAAATTTCCATACCAATCAGAGAAGGAACAATACGTCTGAGCATCGGGATCAGAATCGGCTGAAACTGAGCAATATCGCCACTAGCACTAGCTTCAAGAACCAGCTTTTCCAGCTGTTCAAGTTGCATGGCAAGCAGATATTTATGAGAACTTTTTACAGCTGGCATAGTTTCTTTCAGAGTATCGAAACTTTCATCTTTGCATTCGATAACTGTATTCCACTTTTTCAGCAGCTTTTCGGGCGATTCAAATTGAACAATTTTATTAACTTCCATTTTTAAACACTCCTTAAAAATTATTACCTATTGTTGAATTAAACTTATATTATCTGCTTCTCATTTTACCGAGTTTTTTCAGATAACTAGACACTTTACTACGCTCTTCTTTCACGTTTTCATCTTCTTTTTCATCATCTTCATCTTCATCTACTTGATCACGAACTTCATCTTTTTTCTTTTCATCTTCATCTTCATCCTCATCAACTTCGTCTTTATCCTTCAATTCTTCATCTTCATCTTCTTTTACTTTTTTGGCTTTTTTCGGCTTTTTGGCCTCAACGACGGTATCAATCATGATATTCAATTTCGATTTGAAATCATTTACTGATTCAACAACCAGACCACTCATCAGATTCATCAAACGCTCTTTTGAAACTTCTGACAAACCTTCAGTAGCTTTCATAAAAGCAATAGCTTTCTGAGTTTCTTCAAGTGCCTTTTCCAGTTCAATGTTCTTATTTACTAAAGAATTATATTCACTCATCAGCTGATCATTCTTTTCACTCATCTCTTCAATTACCTGAAGATTTCCTTCTGGCAGTTTGATTCCATGAGATTCAAAAACTTTCTGAATGCCATCAATAATTTTAGTTGCTTTTTCAACTACGATTGAATTCTGAATTGCAACTTTATTTTCAGCTACGAATTCTTCAACTACATGTTTCAGATAGTCATTAAGCTGATTCTTAGTAGCTTCATTCTGTTCAGATACGATTTCTTCAAACTTAGCATCGTATTCTTCCTGCATAGCTTTTTTTGCAATTTCAAATTTCTTTTCAGCCGCTTCCATTACCATAGCTTCAAAAACAACAGAAATTTCTTTCTTAGCATCTTCAGTCAGAACTTCTTCGGATACATATTTTTCGAAAACTTTATTCAGATTTTCCATTCTAATTAACTCCTTAATAATTCATTCAGTCTTATTTACTCTTTTTAAAAAGAGCATCAAAATATTCCCGAAATACCTTTTTAACAACATCATTCTTTGTTTTATTATTCATATTTGAAAATTGATTTTTTGCTGAATCAACAATTTTATCGAAACCTTTAGCCTCAACAATTAAACCATTTTCATATACCCAATCTTTTTCCTCTAATACGCCTTGAATGAAAGCATCTGGTGCAGACGGGTCATAAACTACATCGGATAAAGTAATAATCTTTCTGCAATGAGTTTCAGTATAACCTGGTTTCTTAACAAGCTTTGCCAATGCTCTTGAAGAAAACCCAAGTTGAACTTCATTATTCAACAGATTAATAACTATATCGCCACATGGCGTTCCTGCTGTCGGTTTTGCCTTTAAATAAACATCATTACCATTGATTTGCAAATCAGTAAACTTGCAAGCAATTCTTTCAAGATTTACTTTAATCTGCTCTTCTGGAGTCTGAGGATGATTTAATTCACCAACTGCACGATTCTTTAACAGATATTGTTCACAATAATTCTGCAATTGTTCAATCATTGGTTCACGAACATATATACGTTCATTACCATTCTTCACAGCCATCTGAATTCCAATGCCCTCAATTACCCACGATTTTTTTCCATCAACTTCTTCAATCGTTGGTTTAATTGATTCACAAGTAAATTCTCTGACTAACTTTAGAATTTCCATTGATTTGATCCTATCTTATTTCTCATCAATGTTAGCTTTTTCAATTTTCAGAGATTTGAATCCCTTTTTCTCTAATTCTTTCATCTTTTCACTAAGCATTGATTTATCATTAGCTTTCGGAGATTTGAACGGTTTGCCATCAGGATGCTTGCCAACGATTCTGAAAAGAGGTTTATCAAGATCAACTTCATATTCCATCTTTACTTCATCTTCATCATTTTCTTCTTGCATCTTTTTTGAAGCTTCGAGTTTCTTCTTTTCAGCTAACTTTTTAAGAGCCTGTAAACGTGCATCACCAGTTAATTTGGACATATCAACAGCTTCCATTTTAACTTTCGGTGATTTAAGAGGGTCACCACGTTCAATACTGTCATCTTTTTTGCTAACGTCAACATCAGCCATGAATTCATTCAAATCCATTGCAATCTTTTCTTTGGCTTTTTCATCAGCTTTATCAAAGCCATTAGCTTTCAGTTCTTTGTAAAAATCTTCATCTTCTTTTTTTACTTTGAAAGCCTTAGATTCTTCACCAACCTTAAATTTCAGAACCATGTTATCATCATCATCTGATTCAATAGCAAAAAGATGTGCATCTTGAACATCATCACTATTCTTCAGAGGTACAGATATTGTTTCCTCAACAATACCAAAACGTGCCAGAATCTTAGTCACTTCTTTAGCTTCTTTTTCACAAACGTTATTTAATTCTTCAACAAAAATTTCATTGAAAGTTTGTTTGAAATCAAAATAATTTTGTTCAAGAGCAGAATCGAACAATTGTTTAATCTTATTCTTCATAAGTCTGTTTTTCTCCATTTTCATCAAGATTTTCATCATTATTATTATTTACTTCAGATTCTTCAGGCGGCGTTTCTTCCGCTATTTGTTGCTTAATCATTTCAATTTCATCATCAGTTCGCCTTAAAATGGTCTTATTTATATACTCTTCAGAAAAATACTTCGTTTTATATTGTTCTACCTTATCTAACACTTCAACTCTACGTTCTAATAATGCCAATTCTTTGCTTTCAATCCAATAAGAACTTTCATTCCAGGTATATCGAATATCATCTTCAAGAATATTTTGCCATTCGTCTATTGTCACAATATTTTTCATAACCAAATGAATTTTCAATGCTTGTGTAAGCATATCCGAAAATTTTGATCTGAGCTTTCGACAAAAACGATTGAACTTTAATTCTTCACGAGAAAATTCATTATTTCCAAAATCAATACTCGGTGCATTATCATTATCTGCTCTGGTTGAAGGTATTTTTAATGCTTTCCAAGCACGTCTTTTGAAATACAGAACATCAGTAATTTCACCTAACTGAGCACCACCAGATATACTCTGAACTTCAGTTCCTTTAGTGCCCATTCTCGGCAGCCAATAATCTTCCAGCATTGTCATAATTGACTTTGATTGATTAATGGCACCTGTAGTTGTATCGTATGTTAAGCGAGTTTTAAATTTATTCATCAGCTGTTTTACATACTGTTCAGCCTTAGTCTGGCTTAATCTACCAACATCAATATAGAATGCACGTCTTTCTGGTGCTCTCGTGAAACGATAAACAACCATTGAATCTTCAAGTAATTTTAATTGATTTGCAGGTTTAATAGCTTTATGTAAATGAGATATATAATACTTATTCTTTGCATCAGTTAAACCCGATGGAACAAATATAATATGATCATCAGATACTAAGTAATCTTTCGGAATATCTTTCGGGTCCCTGAAAACACGTTTTAAATACTGTTCACTCTCATCTTCAGAAATATAGTAGAAATATTTGTTTTGAGCTTTATCATAAAATCTGATAATTTTATATGGTGAAATGTGATGAAAGCCTACAATACCATCTTTTTTTGATTTTGTAAAAAGAGGCTGGAGATAATAACGACCACATATATACCATTTTCTGAAATATTCATCAGCTTTTATATCAAATTTCAAAAGTCTTTTAAGATAATTAAATTCGTCAATGATTTTCTTTTTTGTTGATTCAGATAAATCAACTAAATCCAAATTCAAATCAATGACTGGATTAGTATCATCCATCACGATAGCCTCATCAACTATTTCATCAATAGCTTCCTCAACAAAATCCAATAATGCAAACTGACTATATTGATGAATCAGCTGTGCTATATTTTCAAATTCAATATCGAAATTGAAAAACGTGTGATTTATTCCACCTTGCTGAACTAAATCTTTTGATATTTCATTGAATTCAGGAATCTGTGGTTGATGAATAGGCTCAAAGCCCAACTTTTGCTGTATAAAGCTAGGCAGTATATCTTTGAAAACTTCCAAACGTTTAAACATAATTAAATTCCTTAATTAATTCTCTTATCTATTTACTTTTTACTCGTACCACGAATACCGCCAGTTTTCTTATAAAATTTACTCATCAGTGTTTTATAAATGTATTCTTCACCAGCTTTTTTAAATTTTGGCATAACATTTTCAACAATCTGATCATAGTTCTGATAATCAAACATCTTCACTTCACTTCTGATATGCGAATATAGATACGTTCTAATACATAGATACAGATATCCTAATGGTGCTTTTGCTGATTGAAAGGCTGATTTAATATCTTTATATTGTATTCTCTTTTTCCATGAAAACTTTTTCATCAGTTCTTTGGCTAATGAAACACGCCACGTATAAGGTACATAATGCAAATTGAGTCCGAGCCATCTATCACCTTGTCTACCAATCAAAACAAACATTGGCAGAACATCATAAAAAGGCAATTCATTTTTCCATTTGGGATCATAGACCATAAGATACATCGCGCCCAAATTTGCTTTGAGCGGATTTTTCACTGTTGTCGCTTCCATGTGTTCACGACCTTCAATGATATCTAATAGCTTTTGAACTTGTTTTGGTAGAGATGCCATATTATTCCTTATTCAAAAAATAACTAATTTCTTGCACTTTTTGACAGATATAACAAGGGTCAATTTCTTCACAACAGTCATCAAGATATTGAATGCCAACAAAACCAGTTACATTTTTATCTTGCTGAATAATAGGTATCTGCAAATAATGATCAACACCTTGATTTCTCAGTAATATTTTACCAAAACACTCTGGCATTCGTGATACATTATATTTATAAACACCGAATGGTGCTCTGCAACCATTGGCAGTTACATCACATGATGTACCTTGCAATCTTTCACAATATTTTTTCATCTTATTATCGAATATTGCAGTAATAGTATCCCATATTGTAATAGCCATCACACCTTGCATATTCAATGACTCATAGCTAACACCACTCGCACATATTTCATACGTGCGTGTAATTTTCCAAATCGGCTTATTATTTGAGAAAACTGCACCATTATGAAATTGATCAATAAATACACGATCAGCACCGAGCTTTGTTCTTAGCTCTATTAAACGCTCAAAAATTGAATTAAATTCATGGTTAATCTGTTCACCTTCAAATTTTTCTTTGAACCAGTGAGAAAACCATTTTGTTAACATTTCGGCAAAACCCTTCTTAAAACAGCTATAAAGAAAAGCTACAGCAGCCATAATTGAAAGACCAATTATTTCGTAATATTCCATTCTACAAAGCCCGTTTCTGTTAGAATTTTAAAATCGGCACCACGTTCTACTGCAATCTTCTTAGCAGCATTCCATTTCGATTCATTCACAATATAATTATTTACTGCATAACAATAACTCTTTGTTTTTCTATTATTCTTTTTTGGTGGTTGCACTTGCTGAAACGGTTTAATTTCTATTAAACACTCATGAATTTTATCTTGCTTATCTCTATATTTAATCCAAACATCAATAAAATATTTGTGCATTCTATTATCTACTGGATTATGATAATAAATAACCACCTCTTCACACTTCCATTGAAGTATTGAGGGGTGAACATCAAAATATTTGAACCATTTGAGTTCTAATGATGAGCGAAAATATAAATTTGATAAATTACCAATATATTTTTCTTTATTGATTGGCTTAAAAAATCCCTGATTATATTTTTTATTAAAAGAAAGTATTGGTTTATTATTTTTAATATATTTATTCATTTTTTCTTTTCTTCTTATTAGTATTAGATTTACTAATTTTATCTTTTGTTTTATCTGAATGATGTTTACCTATTCTAGATTTCCGAATTTTTTCTCTCGCTTCTGTTGTATGAGTTTTTTTATAAAATGGATTGTTTTCTCCACAATGCTTTATGCTCATCATATTTTTATATTCTTCGCTGTGTTTCCATCGACCTTTAATTTTACCTTTGATGAATCCATCGGGTATTTCTTCATCTGGGTGTATCATTTTAGTTTCCAATGTTTCAGGATTATGAATATAAATTTTACCTTTATTTGTATATTTATTAGTGCCTGGAAGAAAATTATCAGGAACTTCTTGATTTTCGTTTAAATATATAACTTCTCCACTAAAAATATTATGATATGACTTTTTTCCAATTCGATTTTTTCTTATTTTATCTTTTTGTTCTTGATTGTGTTTAAATCCTGATTTACCACCACACACAAACCCCTTTGGAATTTTTTCATCCGTATGAATATATCTTATCTGATCCAAATCTTCATTATAAATAGCTCTTAAATTTTTCTTACTTTGTCTCAATTTTTCGATAGTTTCTTGACTATAGCCTGATTTGCCACCACCATTAACTAAATTATAGCCATTAGGAACAATACTATTTTCTTGAACGATCCAATCATATTCTTTTTGATTTAGATCATCTAAAGAATATGCAATATCAATCTGTTCAATAATAAAATTGTCTATTCCATATTTTTTCATAGATTTATGTAAATATTGTAATTTTTTACCACGTTTCATCCATTGAATATGACTCTTAAATCTTTCTTCGATAGATTTAATAGTTTGACCAATATATATTTTGTCAGTTATTAAATTAGTAATTTTATAAATTATTCCATAAATTTCTTTTTCTTCAATTTTCTCAAAACTGTTAAATAATTCATTTACATTAATTGAATTTTGTAGTATATTATTCATATAGCAATTAACTCCGTTTCAGTTAGTTGTTATGAGAGACGATATTTACTAGATATCGTCTCTCACTCTTTTTATTTACGTATCTATAATCATTGGCTTAAAGATACCCTGATTAAACTTTGAATTTAAGTTTAATTTTGGCTTTCCTTTGAAAAATCGGTCAGAATGTTTCATTTATTTTTTAATTTTTTGTAAAAAAGATTAGAAACGTCACCAATCAAAGACTGAAAATCAGCTTTAATCTTTTTCACTTCTGAGCCAAAATCATCACTCTCAAGATTTTTAATGCCTGAAAATGTTAGTGATAAATCATCATATAATTCACCAATTTTTTTAGTCAGCTGTTCTTTTGATACTTTTTCTTCCGATACAATCTTTTTTAAATAATCTGAAAACTTCTTCATAATTAACTCTTGTAATCTTTCGTTAAGACATCATACTTTTTAACAGGAAACTTTTCTTTCTCATACATCTCTAATCGTTCAAACGCATGTTTAAACATAATATTGTAATTATCATTCTGCATAATTACATCAACAATATCAAACAGCTGCATCATTTCTTTACTGTCTAATTTTCTCAATCCTCTACCAATACTTTGCAGTGTAGTAATCTTGGATTTTGTTGACTCACCAAAGATAATATTGTGAAGATTTTTGATATTGACGCCTGTTGCAAAAACTTGATAACCAGCAACAATGATAGCATTATTATGCTTTTCACAAATCTTTCTAACTGATTCACGCTGATCTTTTTCTGTTGCACCAGTCACTAAAAACACTTGTCTGTCAGGGAATTCTCTTTTCATCTGATCAAACAACTTAAATCCAAATTGACTGTTTCGTCTGAATAAAATGAGAGTGTTCTTTTGTTGCTTTCTACAGATAGAACAGATGAAATTTCGTTTATAATCTCGTTCATTAACAAATGCTATCTCATGATGATAAATTGAAGCTTTTGTATCTCTCTCTTGCAAAAATGCATCTCTCTCTAATTGTTTTCTCTCTTGAAAGAATAGCTTTGCATCAGAATCATCATAATGAAAAAATATTTGATGAATCTGAATCTGAGATAAATTACCACGTTCTATTTCTCTATTAGTATTAGTAAATTGATAAATCTTGCCATAGATAGCATTGATTGAAAATTCATGCAACTTCGAATCTTGAATTGTTCCAGATAGACCAATCTTATACTTAGCTCTTGAACACCACTCAACAATCTTCTTTATCTGTTTACCATCAACTGAGCCACAGTGACATTCATCTACAATAACAGATGAAAACTGCATAAAGAATTCTTTTGGTAGTGTTTGGAGGGATTGCCAAGTTGCGATTTTGGTTGGATGTTTATCAACTCTTGTTATTTTTTTAATCTTCATTGTATATTACTCTTTTAATATCATATTTACTTAATTCACCACGTGAAGGAGAATACTTTTCATCATTTAACATATGAAAAAATGTTCCTGAACAAAAATTTAACTCTTTTAAAGTTTGCATAATATTATTTTCTACAAATATTTCTTGCCACTTATCTTCTTCTTTTAATTTCATAAAATACTTTCTTGTTTTTCTCAAATAGTGGTTATCTCCACTTGTTTTTTCTAATTTTTTCTTCTTTGATTCATCATTGTGCATTGGATTATTTGTGATAAAAACATTACTTCGGTTCAGCTCACGAGTTTCCATAGATTTTTGATGTATTTCTTTATCTGACCATGGGCTTTTTATCATACTAGACTCATGCAATTTTAATTGAGCTTCACTCATCTTTTTTCTTGTTTTTTCACTAATACCCATTTGCATTCCACCAGCACGTAAATTATATCCATTTGGAGCTAAACAATTTTCTTTAACAATCCATTCACATTCTTTTTGATTAAGTTCTTTAAGTGTTGTTGCAGAATCTATCTGCTCTATTTTGAAATTATCTTTACCATATTTATTGATAGCTGAATGTAAATAGAATTTCCTTTTCTTATTTTTGGCATCATAACAATGCAAATAAAACCTACGAGAAATTTTATGTTTTGTCTGACCTATATATATTTTATTGTTAATGAGATTGGTGATTTTGTAAATTTTTCCATCAATCTTTTCTTCTTCTAAATCAATTATTATATCACCATGAAAAAATTCTATTAAATCTTCGCTTTCGTGTATATAATTACTCATATCTAATAACCACCTCACTTAGTTATTGTATTAAAGAGAGTGAAGGCGTTAACTTCACTCTCTTTTTTATTTAATCTGTTTTAAAAGCCAAGCATCATCAATTTCATCTTCTTCATTAATTTGATCAGCTTTTTTATATGAACCATCAATTAATTTAACAAACTCATCTTGTTCAAGCCTATATATTCTTCCATCAACCGTTTCTATTTTAATTACAAATGAATGAGCTTCTTTTGTTTCGCCACCATAAATCAACTGGCATTCTTTTGAATAAGGTTCAATGTTTACTGAATAATCATCAAAATCACCTGCCAACTGTGAAACAAGTGAAATAGTTGGCACTATGATCAAAGTCTTTTCATTTTCATTTCGATGTTGAATCATTCGCGTAACAACATAAATGATTGCAGACTTGCCAGAAGCGGTCGGAGATAGTATAACACACTTTCTCTCGACAAGTGCTGTTCGAATTGATTCTACCTGATAATCTCGCAAGGCAAATGGGAATTTTAAAACATCCGTCGAATATTTAACAATTTGTTGATTAGTTGCAATAGTATTAGACTTATCAAAATTAACATATTCAATATCAAAATTCTGATTCTTCAGCCACGCATGAAGTTTGAATAATAAGCCTTGTGGAAAAAGATTCTTTGTTAAATTATACAGACGAATCTTTCCATCCCAAACACCAGCTTTGTATTTTGGATGAAATTGATACTTATCAGCTTTGAATGCAAAATAGTTGTTTATGGCTTGCAAAACAACTTCATCTGCCTCAATTCGACAGAATGTTTCATTATATTTTTTAATTATTATATGCATAAAAAAGTCACTCCAGTTATATTTACTGAAGTGACTTTTGAAATGCTTTTATTAAAGATTTCGTGCGTTGCCTACAGCATCCCCATAAGCTAATGACATTGGCAATAGCTTGTTAATCGGCAAATCAATACTCAGCGTGTTAACACTCATATCAGGATTAACAATTAAAGCCTGTGCCCATCTATGATGTCCATCTATAATATAATCATCAGACGATGTAATAAAACTTGATTTATTCTTCATAAACGGTTCTACGCCAGCAACACCAAACAAAATCACACCTTCCATAGCCACGTCAAAATAAATTTGTTTCTGAATAGGTTTTAATTCTTTGATTTTTTTATGTGTTTGTTTTACATCAATTTTATCATCTTCATGATCACCATCATACAAGCCAGCCTCTAACCACTTTTCAGCATCTTTGCCAGATAAGCCAGTTGGGAATGGATTTCTTTCTTTCTCTTTGGCAGAAAATGGTTTATGAATATCAATTCGACCAGTCTCTAATCGCCGCTGAAAATCTTTAACGTCTTTTGCATCTATAACAGGCATATCTTTTCGCTGTGTTTTACCAAGATGTGACATTTTCTGAGCATAAAGAAAATTCTTTTCAAAATTTGGTATAGTGCTAACATCAAAATTTCTACTCTTCAAATAGTCAAGAGCTTGTTTAATTGTTATACGACCCAATTCAAGTTTACCAGCCTCTTGACCAGCTTCAGCAACATATTCTAACCAATTTTTATATTTCATTTCATTACCTCTCAATCATCTGACCGTCATAACCAAACATAATTTTGGTATGTAATTCGCCACCTAGTTCACGCTGATAAAAATAATCTTTCAATTCAGGAAATCGTTTAAGATGTCCATCATCAGCAGGTGGTCTGAGAATTTCATCACCTTTTTGTATGCGCTTAACTTCATCAAAAGTTTTGGCTATGCCTTTTAGTAATTCCATATTACCAACAGCATTTTTCAACAAAGAAAGAGCTTTATCAGAGATTTCAA
>Ga0123334_1000390_pt1 | contig 58997 bp, 38 predicted proteins | sample BiotimSIPDNA_FD_89706 | JGI IMG/M metagenome (GOLD analysis project Ga0123334, IMG submission 89706) | Anaerobic biogas reactor microbial communites from Washington, USA - Biogas_R1 time_0 SIP DNA | ecosystem: Engineered > Bioreactor > Anaerobic > Unclassified | place: Washington, USA...
ACTGTGGGCAGCCTTCACCAAGAGGGAACTGCACCCAGCGATGATCGATCTTTGTCGCGCGCTGGGACGAGAAATCCCCCGGATTCGACGCTGGTAACAGGCTCACGCAGATCCCGACCCCCGAACACCTACCGGAACGGAGATCAGAAGAGGCCACCGGTACTTGGAGTTCCCCGTCATCTCGACCGCACTCCATCAGGCATCGCGGCCGATTGCCCATCGATTACCTCGCCCACGCTCACGCTGCCAACAAGTAGGCAGTGCCACACAAGCCCGGCGGACCGGTAGATTATTTTCTGCGGGCTGCCTTAGATCCACCCCGGCAACGAGTTGCTGATTCGCTTCAAGGACATCGAGGTGAGGCAGCCATGAGCCACGCCATTTTCGTCATCAATCCCTTCAAGTGATAGCCCTTCTTCCACCTGGGCGATACGGCCTGGGAGTTGTTTCATCGCCGGGATCGAGACGAAGCGGGACGCGAGCGGTCTACGGTGGGGTGCGGGCGCGAGACCGGGTGAAACCGCTTCGGCAAGTGGCTTCCGGTTTCCTCTGTTTCGCGGCGTCGTTATCGCAAGGTTTGCCGCTGTCCGGTTTCGGCCGACCGATACGCGGCGAAGACCGTTTCCAGCGCGCGGAGGCTCTCTTGCGACGTGAGCGGCGGTTGTTCGGCGCCGGCGGCTGCCCGAACGCAGGCTCGCACCCACGGGGAATAGCCGCTGGGGCCCTTGATGTTTTCGAGCCGGTGGACCTCGGGTTTCGGGTCGTCCTGGCTGTACCAGGCCAGCGGCGTCCCGCCATGTTTCTCGAGCTGGAGCCAACCTCGGGCCCCCCAGATCTTGAGGTGCGAATGATACCCCTTGTCCAGATAGTAGCCCGACGTCAGGGTTCCCAGCGTGCCATTGTCGAACCGGAACGTCACGGCGGCCGAGTCTTCCACGTCCAGCGGTTGACCGCCGACGTTGGCGCAGAGGGCGCAGACTTCCGTGATCGGCGCGCTGGTCAGAAACATCGCCAGATCGATCCAGTGGATGCCCAGCCAGATCAGGTGGCCGCCGCCCGCGCGCTCTTTGTGGGCGTACCAACTGGCGCGATACGCAGGCTGGACGAGCCGGGCTTGATCGGCGACCAAATGCATTTCCAGGCCGTAGATCCGGCCGATCTTTCCTTCCTGGATCAGTCGCCGCGCCGCTTGGACTTCAGGGTTCAGGCGGTTTGCCAACGCCAGCATCAGGTGGCGTTGCTGGCGTTCGGCCAGGGCTGTCAGGCGAGCGAAGTCGTCGATCCGGACGCACGCCGGCTTCTCCGCCAGCACATGGCAGCCCGCATTCAAGGCTGCTTCGATGGCGGGCGGGGCCAGGCGGGCCTCGAGGGACACCAGCGTCAGGACCGGCTGTTCGCGGTCGAGCATCGCCTCGTAGGAATCGTAAGTCGCAGTCAGTCTTTTTCCCAACCTCTTCCGGGCCTCCGAGACGGCCTTGCCGCTCGGATCGGCAAGCACCACGCTTGCGGCCTCCGGCGTTTCGGCCAGCGCTGCGAAATACAAGTCGAGATGGGCGCCCTCGGCGTTAGTGATGACCCCCACCTTGATCTGCGTTTGCCCTGCGTCGGCGTTCGGCGCGGCCGCCAGAACCGCGGTCCCCGCCCCCACCGCTTTCATGAACGTCCTGCGATTCACCATGCGTTCCGTCTCCCTAGCCCACAAGCCACGATTCCCGTCGCCAGTCGTTTCTGTGCTGCGGTCCGCTGGACGCCCTTCGTCGCCAGCGGCAGGCCGAGTGCGCACGTCGGTTACCGCGTGGCGGAAGCGCGCGGAGGTCATCTGGCGACGTCCTTCAGGTCGAAGCGAAAGTCGTTTTCTTCGTCTTTCACCTGTACCTTCAGCGGGCTGGTCCGGGGATTGCGGACCTTGGCAGGAATGCGGGAGGCCGGTTTCGAGCCCTTGGCCGGCCGCCCCGACTCTGGCGGAAGCGGGTCGGCATCGGGGGGCAGCACAGTCACCGTATATTCCCCCAGCGGCACGGCCGACAGGACGACTTTGCCTTCGCCGTCCAATTCGCCTCCTGCTCCCAGTCCCGTCTGGTCGTTGTTCAAATCGACCTGCCCGTCGGTCACCGCTTCTCCGCCGTGAGTGACGGTGATCGCCACCGACGCGGTGGGGATTTCAGAGTGCGGCGTGCTGCCGCAACCAGCCAGGACGCCCGCTAGTGCCGTCAAGCCGGCCGACAGGATCCAGGTCTGCCAATCGAGTGCTCGCATCGGACTCCCTTTCCCGGTGTGTTTCTCAGGATCACCACGCTCCGGGCACCATGCCGTCATCTCGCACGCACAACTGCCGGAACGTGTCCATGTTCACCGTGTCGGAAACGAATCGCACGGCCCCGTCGGTCAGCGTGACATGGATTCCGCCCGGATGGAAGGAATTGAGCACGTAGTTGACCTCGTACTCGCTGCTGCAACTGCCGGGCGCCCCGCTCAGCCAGTAGGCGTTGGGCGCATGGCGTTCGGTCGTCAAGCCGCCGGTATAGCCGCTGCTGTAAGTGATGTTGGCGACCGGCGTGTTGGCGGTCCACGTATTGCTGCCGTCGGAGGTGGTCACGGTGTTGGTGACCAGGCCGTGCCAGGCGCCCAGCGGATTGGCGCTCCGCTCTCGCCGATTCACCTGTCCCGACTGCTCGCCGACAATGATCGTGTTGCTGCTCCCGTCCGTCGCATGCTGAAACGACTGCTTGCGCAGGGCCACCAACATGCCGTTTTCGCAATAGATCCCCCCCTGAACCTCGCCGGACGTACACACCGCGGACCTGCCAAGGGGATCAGGATAGGCCCCGCTGATCCCGCAGTAATCGGCCAGCATGCCTTCCTTGACATTGACCATGTCCGCCGTATTCAGCATCCCGTGCGGGCTTGAAGGGCACACATAGACCGGCAACTGCATGCTCGCGATCTGAGCCCGATTGGCCCCGTAGTCATAGTGGGACCAGAAGTGGCCGGCGACGAAGTCGATCCCGTCGTAAGCGGCGGTATGTTCCAGATAGGGCAGGATCCGCAGACGCCAGTTCGGGCCTCGGTTCCCCAATTCCGCGCCGATCGGAAAGGCCTTGTACGTGTCGTGGTGGTTCTGCATCGCCAGGCCGATCTGTTTCATGTTGTTCGTACACTGGGTCCTGCGAGCCGCTTCGCGCGCCGCCTGCACGGCCGGCAACAGCAGGGCGACCAGGATCCCAATGATGGCAATGACGACCAGCAGTTCCACAAGGGTAAACGCAGTCACTCGATGGCGCCGCATGGCCCCCCTCCTCGAAAAAGATGGAGAATCGTGAGTCTCGCTGTCTTGCCGCGATGCGTGGAAACCGACACATTGAACGACGCGTGGCTGGGGAGTCCGACAAATCACCAGAAGAGAATCCATGTTCCGCCCCCCCAAGGTGCCTTAGCACTACAACTCAGTGTATGCAGATGACGGACGGCTGTCCATCCGCAGGGGGCCGTGACGAGCGGAAAATTTCGTGCTAACATCGATCCCGGGCAAACCAAGTCCGCGTGCCAGGATGTGTTACACTCAGCAATCAACGCTGGCCGCTCCGCGGCGTTGTGCCGCAGGCATCGCACGGCCGGCAGCGAGTTGACAGCCTTGACAGCCTTTCGCACAGGGGAGTGACACATGCAATCCGGCCGGGTTCGACTTCTGGTTTCAGTCCTGGTGAGTGCCATGTTAAGTACGGCGTTCGATACGGCAGAGCAGCGGGCGCAGGCGGATGAGCCGCTGGTTTTCATCTCGGCCTTTGCGGGCGGGGACGACGGCGCCATTCATGCCTTCCAGTTGGACCTGAAGACCGGCGTCCTGCAGCCCGTTCGGCGGACGACCGGCGTCGAGCACCCTTTCTTTTTGGCCCTGTCGCCGGATCACCGGTTCCTGTATTCGATTCATGCCTTGAAGTTCGGCGGCGCGGAGCCCGAACAGGTCGCCGCGTACGAGATTGTGGGGCGAAGCGGCCAGTTGAGATTATTGAACCGGCAGTCGTCGCGGGGCTCCGCTTCGTGCTATCTGGACGTCGACGCGACCGGCAAGACGGTGCTGGTGGCGAATTACTCGACGGGCAGCGTAGCATCGCTGCCGGTGCGCGAGGATGGCTCGCTGGGCGAGGCGTCGTCGTTCTTTCAGCATGCCGGTTCGAGCGTCGATCCGGCGCGTCAAGCAGGGCCTCACGCGCACTGCATTGTGATCGGTCCAGACAACCGTCTGGCCTTGGCCGCGGACCTGGGGCTCGACCAGGTGTTGACTTATCGCCTGGACGCGGCCGCCGCGAAACTCTCGCCGCACCGGCAGCCGTTTGTGAGAACGCCGCCGGGAGCCGGGCCTCGGCATCTGGCCTTCCACCCGAACGGCAAACAAATCTACGTCATCAACGAACTGGGCAACTCGATCACCGTGATGGACTACGAGTCTGACGGCGGAATGCTCATCGAGCGGCAGACGATTTCGACGTTGCCCGCAGGATTTGACGGCACGAGTTACTGTGCGGACGTGAAGATTACGCCCCACGGCCGCTTTCTGTACGGCACCAATCGCGGGCACGACAGCATCGCCGCCTATCGGCTTGGCGAGGACGGCCGGTTGACGCTGATCGGGATCGAACCGAGTCTCGGCAAGGGACCGCAAAACCTGGCGATCACTCCCGGCGGCGAACTGCTGTTGTGTGCCAACATGCCCGGCGACAACGTCGCCGTGTTTCGGATCGATCCGCAGACCGGCCGTTTGAGTGCGGTCGGCCCGACGCTGTCGATGCCCCGGCCGTCCTGTATCCGGTTGCTGCCGTGACCGGCCGGCAACGGCGCCGCGTTCTTTTTTACTCGGGCTTGGCGACGAAGCGGTAGCCGGCGTCGCGGATGGTGAGGAAGTGGCGGGGGGCCGCCGGATCGGCTTCGAAGATCTTCCGCAGGCGGCGGATGAATTGGTCCGGGGCGCGGGTATTGATGCTGCCGGGCAGGCCCCAGACATTTTCCAGCAGTTCGTGCCGCGGAACGACCCGGCCTTCGTGCTCCACGAAATACCGCAGGAGGCTCATTTCCAGTTGGGTCATCCGGACCGACTCGCCGCCCACGGTGACTTCGAACGTGTCGAAATTGACCCGCGCACCGCCGAACTCGGCTTGCCCCAACCGCTGGCTGGCGGCCAGCCTTTTCTGGCGGCGGTGGTAGGTCAACAAGTTCCTGATGCGGGCCAGGAATTCATCCAGATCAAAGGGCTTGGTGAGGTACTGGTTGGCTCCCGCCTCGAAGCCGCGGGTGCGGTCTTCCGTCAGCGTGCGGGCGGTGAGAATCAAAATCGGCAATTCCGTGTCTCGCGAGCGAATCGCCTCGCAGACCGCGTAGCCGCTCATGCCGGGCAGCATCAGGTCCAGGACGATCAAATCCACGGTTTGCGGGTCCTGCTCCAGCAACTGCAGTGCCGCCGGGCCGTCGCTGACGGTGGTCACGCGATAGCCCTCGGCCAGCAGGTTGTACTTGATCCCCTGCGCCAGGTGCTGCTCGTCTTCCACGACGAGAATGTGAGCTTGTTCGGTCATGACGGAGTACAGCCTTTCGAGGCGGCAAGCGGCGGCGTTTCGTTGACGGCCTCCGCCGGCGCACGCGTTTCGGCGGCCGGCCGGCCGGGCAAGCGGACTTCCAACACGGTGCCCGGTCCGGCTTTGGGAGTGCGCACGTGGACCCGGCCGCGCAGCCGCTGCAGCAGCGTGCGGACGATGTACAGGCCCAAGCCTGTCCCCGGCTTGTCGCGTTCCAATTCCAATCCCAGACGCTCAAAGCGGCGGAAAACCCTGCGCCGCAGGTGAAAGGGAATTCCGCGGCCGTTGTCCGACACCAGGACGACCACCTCGCGCGGCCCCTCCGTTCCGGCGGTGACTTCGACGCGCGGGGGCGCCCCCGCGTACTTGACAGCGTTGTCGATCAAGTTGCGGAAGATGATCTCCAAATCCATCCGCCGCGCCCGGACCCAGCAGGGCTGCGAGACCACCCGAACCGTCTCGCGCGGCACCCGATAGCTCAGGCAGACGGCGTCCGCACACTCGCGGAGCAGCCCTTCCAACTCGACGTCCTGGAGCGGGCTGTCCACCGTTTCGGCTTCCAGACGGCCGGCCGTCAACAGCTGATTGATCAGGCGGTCCAGCCGTTCCAGATCCTCCAGCATGAAACGATAGAAGTCCGCCCGCTCGGCCGCGCCCACGGGGAGCCGGCCGAGTGTCTGCAGATACAGCTTCATCGAGGCGATCGGCGACTTCAATTCGTGCGTGACGCTGTCGATAAAGTTGGACTGGCGCCGCGTCAGGTTAATCGCCTTGATCGACAAGATCAGGTACAGCACGGTGCCCACCAACAGCAACAAGCTGAGCAGCGAGCCGACCGTCAACAACGCCCAGTACAGGCCGGAGGAGCGTTCGTCCTGCAGCGCTCCGCTGACGTTCAACAACACCCAGCCGATGGTCAGCAGGGCCAATAGGGCGATCATCACGATCGCCAGCAGGATCGGAAATCGAAGCGAACGACGTGCAGACATGGCTGGTGTGGACCTCCGGCGTGGGCCAATCGCCCCGGCTTGACCGGTGTCTGATTGTGCCATACTTGCAGGCTGGAGTCAGGGGGGCAGGCCCTCTGACGTCCATTTTGTTCGCGTTGCCGCCGGAACATCGGCGCGGGCAAACATCCGGCCGGCGGCCGGCTGACCCCGGCCGTTCGCCGGATCCTCTGCGACACGGGGGGAATGGTCAGCAGCAGGAAATCGGGTAAGCTTGGCCCTCAATCGGCAGAACATCAAAATTCGTGGGGACAAAAGGCGGCAGGTCCGGGGGGCGTATGAGAGAGGCTCGATTTCCACCCAGCGACACGTCCTCGCGAGCCGCGACGGCGTGGGGAGTCCTGGCCATCATTTTGTGGAGCACCACGATTGCCTGCTCGCGGAGCGTCGCCGAGCAACTCGGCGTCTTCACCGGCGCCGCGGTGGTCTACCTGGCGGCCGGTGTTGCCGGCTGCGGGGTCCTGGCCGCGCGCGGACAACTGGTCGCTTCGCTGCGTCAGGCCGGTCGTCGCTACCTGATCGGCTGCGGCGTCCTGATGGTCGCCTACACGGTGCTGTTGTACGTCGCCGTCGGTTTCGCCGTGACGCGAGCCCAGGTGGTCACCGTGACGGTGGCCAACTATCTGTGGCCCAGTCTCACGCTGCTGTTGGCCGTTCCCATCCTGGGCTGGCGAGCCAGGCCGCTGGGGCTGGCCGCCGGAACGCTGGCCGGCGTGGCGGGCGTCGCGCTGGCCGTGGGTGCAGACCGTCTGGGGGCGGAAGCAGGCGGGTCGTGGACGGCTCACGCGACTTCGACGCTGCCGGCCTTGTTGGCCGCGGTGGCCTGGGGATTGTACTCGAACCTCAGCCGCCGCTGGGGTGGCCCTCAAGCGGCCAACGCCATGCCCCTGTTCCTGCTGGCCAGCGGTCTGGTGCTGGCGGCCTTGCGGGCCTGCCGGGCCGAGCACTCGGTGTGGTCCGCGCGCGTCGTGACCGAGGCGGGCTATCTGGCCGCGTTCCCGACGCTGCTGGCCTACGTCTGCTGGGACACGACCGCCCGGCGCGGCAATTTGTCGCTGGTCGCGGCCCTCAGCTACTTGACGCCCCTGCTGTCGGTTTTGGTCAGCAGCCTGTACCTGGACCTGCCCGTACCGCCGCAACAGTGGCTGGCCGGCGTGCTGGTCGTAGCCGGAGCCGTGCTGTGCAAGCTCTCGGTTCGGACGGAGTCGGCACAGGCCGGGCAGGCCGTGATTGCGAGAACTTGCGACGACGATTATATTCGGACCCGTTGACGGCAGGAGAAGGACGCTCTGGGAGTGCCGCCGCGGGGATTTCATCACTCGGCCACACTCCTCCGTGTTTCGGAACCACAAGAAACCGACGAAGGACAGCCGCCGGCTCCGCGACTTTGCAAGATAACGATGGCTGATACCACCCGCACGACGGACCGCAGCACACCGCCAGCACTCGGCGCCCGGTCATGGCGTCGGTGGGCGGTGCGATTTGCCTGTCTGGCCGTGGGCTGCGTGCTGCTCGCGCCGGGGTGGTCCTGGGACACGGCCGCGCTGGCGGTGCCGGCGCTCAGTCCGTTTGTGGCCCTCGCCGCCGCGATCGCCACGCGTTCCATCAGCCTGGCCGCCTTGTTCGCGGTGCCCGTACTGCTGATCGTGCTCGTACGGCGGCGGTGGTTGTGCCGGTACGTGTGTCCCACCGGTCTGCTGGCCGATCTCGCAGGGCGTTTGCGGGGGCGAGGCAAGTCGTACGGGGCCAAATTGCCGCCGCTTGGCCAGTGGCTGGCGCTGGCGACGGTCGGCGGCGCAGGACTGGGGTATCCGCTGTTCTTGTGGTTGGATCCGCTGGCGATCTTTGCCGCGTTTGTCCACGTCTGGGGGCGCGAAGTCGCCGGCGCCGCCTGGCTGTGCGCCGCCGGCCTGCCGCTGGTCCTGCTGATCAGCTGGCTGGCTCCCGGCGTCTGGTGCGCGCGGCTCTGCCCGTTGGGTGCGACGCAGGACTTGCTGGCCTGGCCGTTGCAGAAGTTCCGCCGCCGCCAGGTGGACGATCCGCCGCCGCCGCGGGGTTGGCTGCTGACGCGGCGGGTGGCCTTGGCGGGTGGCTTGGGCGCCCTGGGCGCGGCGGCGATAATGCGCTGGCTGAACCGCCGCCCGGCGTCGCCGTTGCGTCCTCCGGGTGCGGTCGCCGACGGCCGATTCACGACACTGTGCGTGCGTTGCGGCAACTGTGCCCGCGTCTGCCCCTCGCAGATTCTCCATCCCGATCTGGGGGAATTCGGTGTGGATTCGTTTCTCACACCAGTGATCCGTTACGAGCATGAGTACTGCCTGGAGACCTGCCAGCGGTGTACGCACGTGTGTCCCAGCGGCGCGCTGCGGCGATTGGTCGAAGAGGACAAGCCGCACGCCGTCATCGGCCTGCCGCGCGTCGATATGGAGGTCTGCCTGTTAGGCGAGGACCACGAATGCGCCATCTGCCGCAATGCCTGCCCGTACGAAGCCATCCGGATCGTATTCTCGGAGGAAACGTACCTGTCCACCCCCACGGTCGATCCCAGCCGCTGCAACGGCTGCGGGGCGTGTCAAGTCCGCTGCCCCACCGAACCGGTCAAGGCCATCGTGGTCTACCCGGCGGGGCAATGATCCGCCAGCGCGTCGTTGGGTTGCCGCGCGGAGGCTCTCTGGCCCGCACGGCCATCGCCGATCACAATCTGGCCATTCCGACGCGCTACCGGGGCGAGTTGACATCCGGGCCTTTCGGTGGGGTGCCTCTGCAGCTGACGGCATCCTGGGTGGGAAAGTCAGCCGGGACGGGCCACGTCACCCGGCCGGTCGCCAGCCACTGGGCCGCGCGGACAAGCGTCGTGCGGAAGCCGACGCAACGCGTACTGTCCGGATCGTCGTCGCCGGCCCAGACGTGCCCCAGCGTCGAGTTATAGACGGCGCCTCGGCCGTACTTGACGACCCATTCCATGGGCCAGTTCTTCTCGGTCTGTGCATCGCGTGCGTAGGACAGCACAGTCAGCTCCTCGGCCGGCCCGCGGGCGTAAGTGTAGATCTCGGCCTGCGGCGTTTTCCAGGCCCGGGGATATCCGGCGTGGATCGGGTGCTGGCCCAGAACGTGGATCACCGCGTCCACCCGCGGGCCGTGGCTCGTGCCGCTGCCCACGCCGGGTTCAATGCGCGTGAGGCTGCCGTCCGCGGCCACCGTCAGCGCGTATCCGGCGTCCTTGCCGCGCCAGCCGAGTCCGATCATGCGGTCGTATTCCGCCCAGTGCGGAAAGGCGTTGTTGGCCGAGTGCAGGATGTACAGGCCGCCGCCTTGCCGCACGTACTGTTCCAACGCGACCTCGACCTCGCGCGGCCACGTCGGACGACCGCCGAGGCTGTTGCAGTTCAGGATCACAACGTCGGCAGCACCGAACGCGGGCCGCCAGGTGTCCCAGCCGGCGGCCTCTTTGGTGGGCGGACTGGTCGAGACGCTGACGTCGAAGCGGCCGGTATCCTCCAGGATCCGCCGCGCGATGGCCGTCGTCTGCTGCCAATCGTGATTGCTGAACCCATCGACGATCAGGGCGCGCAGCCGGCCGCCGACGCGTAGCGGCGATCCGTCCAGGGCCTCCAAAGCGAACACCGCCAGCGCCGGCAGCGCGGGCCGCGGTCCGTACTGGCCGCGATTTGGACCGGCCTCGAAACCGGCAGCCAGCGGCCGGACGAAATCGACGTAATCCCGGCGCGTGATCGGCTGCCGCGGAGCCGCGAAGCCAGCCGGGTCCCGTTCGGCATAGCGTTCGGCGGCACGGTCGTCGGTGGCTCTTTCATCCTCCGCCGCCGTGGTGATTCCGGTCGTGCCGAGCCAAGCGGCCAAGACAAAGGACAGCAAGGGCAACAGGAGTCGGCGGTGGTTGGACGAGTTCATGGCGGGTTTCTCGACGAGGACTGGCGGGCCCAAGAAACAGACGAGGGAAGGCTGGCGCCGTACGCTCGGCCTTCCCTCGAGTCTTCAGACAGAACCGATCCCTTGGCTCACTGCTTCGGAGCTTCCGGAGCCGGCGTCGCGGCGGGTGCCGGAGCCGCCGGGGCCGGAGCAGCGCCTTCGGCCGGAGCCGGGGCCGCGCCTTCAGCAGGTGCCGGGGCCGCGCCTTCAGCAGGTGCCGGAGCAGCGCCTTCGGCCGGTGCCGGGGCAGCGCCTTCGGCCGGAGCCGGGGCTGCGTCCGCGGGGGCTGCATCTGCCGGGGCTGCCTCTGCCGGGGCTGCATCCGCGGGGGCTGCCTCCGGACCAGGCGGGCTCACGTCGACGGGCTCACCGCCGCCACCGCCAGCCGGCTGGCCGCCGCCGCAACCGACGACAAAGAACCCAACGGCCAACACGACCAACAACAAACTCAAACTCTTCATCGAATCACCCTTTCGTAAAACGGAAGTTTCGCCAAGCGAGGTCTCCTTGACCGCGCAAGAAACGTTGGTTCACGTCTGATAGATCCAGGGCCGGATCGTTTTATTCCCGCTATTCCCGCTGCGGCCAAGAAAAGCTGGCGACCGCCTCGCCCCTAGCAATTCTTGGTCAAGTTGGGGAATAATAGGCACACAGGAAGGATCTGTTAGAGGGTAGGGTGTCGATGGCTACAGAACGTACGGCAGGCGGTGAGGGCTTGACCCCGAAAGGGACTCCGTCGCCTCTGGACATTGGCACGTTGGTCGTCGACCACCATCGCGATGTTTACCGCTACGCCTATCGGCTTGCCGGAAGACAGGACGACGCCGAAGACCTTACGCAGCAAACGTTTCTGATCGCTCAGCAGCGATTGCACCAGGTTCGCCAACCTGAACGCGTCCGCAGTTGGCTGTTCGCCATTTTGCGGACTTGTTACTTGAAAAGTGAACGCAAGTCGGTGCCGTTGCCAGCGACGGGCATCGAGCTGGACGTGGACAGCATCCCGGACGGAGCAGCCGATCAACCGATCGACGAGGAGTTATTGCAGTCGGTGATCGACGAGTTGCCGGACGAATTCAAGCTGGTTTTGGTCATGTTTTATTTCGAGGAATGCTCGTACAAGGAAATCGCGGAGAAGTTGCAGATCCCCATTGGGACGGTGATGAGTCGGCTGACGCGGGCCAAAGGCCGTGTGCGGGCTCGATTGCTGGAAGCAGACGTGCAAGCGGACACGGTCTCCAAACTGAAAACAGTGCGGCAGAGAGCGGTTAAGTCATGACAGATCGGAAAATCCAGCAAGCGATCGACGCCTGCCGCCCCGACGACGACCTCCAGTCGCCGGAAATGGACTTTCTGGCGGAGGCCGTGCGGAACGATCCGGAGGTCCGCCGCCAGTACGAACGCAGCCAGCAGTTTGACGCCTCTGTCAGCGGGGCTTTTCACGAAGTGCCGGTGCCCGCCGGTCTGGGCGAGCGGCTGTTGGCGATCGTGGCAGCGCGGGACAATCAGCCGCCAGTCGCCCTGTCGCCACGCCCCTGTCCGAGATCGCCGACGCTCGATGCCAGCCAGGATGCCGAACCGCAGCGCCGTGGGCCACCGAGAATCCGTCGGCGGACCTGGACTGCGCTGGCAGGAAGCCTGGCTGCCGCCGCGGCACTCGTTGGCGTCTGGGTTGTCTCCCAGTACTTCGGGACCACCGAACCCGTGGCGGATGAACGACTGCCAGGCGAGATTCAGGCCTGGACCGATGCGGTCGTGAGGCAGGGTTGGAACGACAATCTTCAGGCCGCCGAACTGGGCCGGCGCCCGTTGGATCGAAGCATCCCCAGAATCCCTCGGCGATGGTGCCAGATCGCCACCGCCTACGACGCGCAGACCGTCGTGTACGATCTGGCCCCGCCAGGATCGGAAACGGCGGTGGTTTTCTGCCTTCTGTCAAAGGCCAGGACGTCTGCGTTGCCAGACACGCCGCCCTGGAACGCGTTCGCTGCGTCCGGCGGACTGACGCTGGGCGTCTGGCGTCGGGGGGACATGGTCTATGTCCTTGTCGTCCAAGGCGGACCACGGCGCTATCGCGAGTTCATCAGAACGTCGCCGTTGATCGGCTTTCGGACTGGATCGGCCATCCATTTTCTCTAACCGCGCAAGCTTGACACAAACGCGCGGATTCAGGGCAACGCGGTTAATCTTGCCTGGGATCGTCGGCCGAATCCTGATCCTAGTGGCGGTGTGCGCATCGCGACAGTCAGAGCTTGTGCGTCCGATAGGCTCTGGCTGGTGATCTGCCGCGGACACTCCCTCGCGAGGCGAATTCGTCTCGACCCGGCCGGCCGCCACGGAACCGGCTACCGTTCAACCTGCCTTCCTATCCCTCAGCGCACCGGAAGTCCTCATGATCGGGTCAACTTGGAATTCGCTGTTTGTGACGGCCGCGATGGCTGTCGGCATGTTCGCTCAGCAGGCCGCCCACAGATTTTCGGCGGCGAGTGAAGACAATCAAGTAGGATCGCTGTCCGGCTTGGCGTTGTTTTGCTCCGCCGAGAATTACTACTTGGCCGGCCATTTCCAGCCGCCTGCGGAAGAATCGAGCACGCCCGACGTTCCGTCTCCGTCCGCGGAACCGAACGACGCAGTCGCAGTTGCCGAAACGCCTGCAGTTGCCGAAGCGCCATCGCAGGACGCCAACGAACCGACTGCGGAACCCGCAGACCCGACTTCGGAACTGTCGCCGGCAGACTCCGCCCCGCCGGCCGCCCCGCAACTCGTTTCCGACGAACCTCCGGCGACGCCGCCCGCAACGGCAGCGGCGGAAGAAACGCCGCCCTTGATTCCGATCGCTGAGGCGAGTCCCGCAGAACCCGCGGCGGACGCAGTTGCAGACGGAGCCGCGGAGATGCCCGAAATCGCGGCGGCCGAATCCCCCAAGGACGCCCCAGCCGGCGCGGATTCCACAGAAATCCTTCCGCTGCCAGCGCCCGAACAGGCGCCTCGTCCGGCTGCCAACACGTTTGGCGCGTTCGACGAGAATGCTCCGCACGCCGCTCCGCCTCGGACGCCGTCCCGAGCCCCGCTGCCGACGACCATTGCGCTGCCCGCCGATCACCCCTATCCCCACATCACGCCTGCCGACGCCGGACGTTACGTCAGCCCTGCGGAGTTGGTCCGGGAGCGAGCCGTGGAGCGGGGCGAACAACGCCGGCAACGCATTGAGACTCGCAAATGGCTCGGCATCATTCCCTTGCGGCCATCGGTGACGGCCGTCCCCTACACGACGGTCGAGGAGCCTCAGCAACTGATCCTCGTCGCGCCGCACGTGTCTGCCCGAGTCCAGCCCTAGCTGCGCTGGCGCGGAGGCGCCGCTTTGCCTGCCGCCTCCAAGCTCCGTGGGGAGACCACACCACGGGGCCGCCCGCCAGTCGCCCGGCCACGCCTCGCTTTCGGCGTCGCGTTCCATCCGCTATACTGATCCGCGGCGTGATCCGATTCTCTGGCAAAGGAAGTCCACATGGGCGCGGTCGACATCCTGGTGTTCGTGGCGTTCGTCGTTTCGGTCATCACCATCGGCCTGTGGAAAAGCAAGGGCGAGGCCACCCACAGCGAGCACGGGGCGCAGGATTACTTCCTGGCCGGCCGCGGGCTCACCTGGTGGCTGATCGGTTTCTCGCTGATCGCCGCCAACATCTCGACCGAGCAGTTCGTGGGCATGAGCGGCAAAGCGGCCGACTGGCTGGGCATGGCCATCGCCAGCTACGAATGGATGGCTGCCATCACGCTGGTGATCGTGGCCTTCCTGTTCCTGCCGACGTTTCTGAAGAGCGGCATTTACACGATTCCGGAGTTTCTGGAATACCGGTACAACACGTTTGCCCGCACGGTCATGGCGCTGTGTACGATGGTGATCCTGGTCGGCGTGCCGACGGCTTCCGTGATCTTCTCCGGCGCCAAGGTCATCACCGGCAACTTCCAGGGATATACGGCGTTCGGCTACGACTTGGGCAACATCACCGTGGGCTGCTGGATCATCGGCGTGCTGTCTGCCATCTATGTGTTCGCGGGCGGGTTGAAGGCCTGTGCGTGGGCGGACTTGATCCAGGGCACGGCGCTGGTGCTGGGCGGCGTCGTCATCGCCGCGTTCGCGATGAACCTGCTGGCGGACCGGGATCCCAACGAACTGATCCAAACGGCTCGCAACCAGGAGGTGACCGTCGAATCGCTGCAGCACGCCGGACCGGTGCAGCGGTTCTGGGACCTGAACAAAGGCCCGCTGCCCGACGGCAAGACCCACATGGTCCGCGACATCAAGGATAAGGAAATCCCCTGGACGGCGTTGATCATCGGCCTGTGGATTCCCAACTTCTTCTACTGGGGGCTGAACCAGTACATCACGCAACGGACGTTGGGATCGAAGTCGCTGGCGGAAGGCCAGCGGGGCATCGTGTTTGCCGCGTTCCTGAAGCTGATTATTCCCTTTATCGTCGTGATCCCCGGCATCCTGGCCTATAACCTGTTTCAGAGTCAGTTGAGACACGACGCGGTCAATCGCAACGCGGAGATTCTGTCCGAATACTCGCCGGACTTGTACGTGTCGCTCTCCGAGGCGGTCAAGCCCGACCGCGATTCGCCGCGGAACAGAACCATCGTGGCCAAGATCGACCAGAATTTGAGCCGGGGCGGAGCGCCCGCCAAGCCTTACGTGTACAAGTTCGACGCCGTGTACGCCGGCCTGCATCCGCACGACGCGGCAGCCGTCATGGCTCACGGCCTGCAACAGGTGGCCGGCCGCTTGACCCTCGACGGGGTCCCGGCGGAGGACGCGTCGCCCCAGCAGTTGGCGGACTTCAGCCAGGGACTGGCCGCCGCGGTGAGCGAACAGGCCGCCGACGCGATCAAGGTCGAGACCTTGGTTGCGCTCGACTACGACAACGCCTTCCCCACGTTGATCCGCGAGCTGCTGCCCCAGGGCAGCGGCATCAAGGGCTTTGTGCTGGCGGCTATTTTCGGGGCGGTCGTCAGCTCGATCGCCGCCATGCTCAACTCGGCCTCGACGATCTTTACGATGGACATCTACCACAAGCTGCGGCGTCAGGCCAGCCAGTACGAGTTGGTGACGGTGGGCCGCGTCGGCGTTGTGGTGTTCGTGCTGATCGCCATGATCATCGCCCCGTCGCTGGGCCATCCTCGGTTCGGCGGCATTTTCACGTTCATCCAGGAATTCCAGGGCTTCATCTCGTCCGGCATTCTGGCCATCTTCTTGTTCGGGGTGCTGGTCCACCGCGCGCCGCGTTACGTGGGCACGGTCGGCTTGATCCTGAACCCGGTGCTGTACGGCATCTTCAAGTTCAGCCCGCGGATTCCGGGACTGAGGGACATCGGCGCGCTGCAGACGGTGGCCGGCTGGTCGTTCCTGGACCGCATGGCGCTGTGCTTCGGGTTGATCGTCGCCGTGCTGGCTGTGATGACGATTGTCCGCCCGTTGGCCAAGCCCGTGGATCTGCCGGTGAACCCCAAGATGGACATGACCACGTCCCGCGGCGCCAAGCTGTTCGGCGCGCTGGTGATCCTGCTGACGCTGGCGCTGTACGCGATCTTCTGGTAGCCGGCTGCGATCGGCCGCCAGGTCGCCGGATTGTGCCGGCCCGTCGCCCGGCCCGTGCGCCCGCGTCCGCGACGACGAGCCGGCCGTGGTCGCGCTGCGAGGACAGGAATGAACAACCGCAGCCAGCGTCCAGACGATGTCTGCCGGCGCGAAGGCATCCACGTTACCCTGTCTGGCGTAACAGGGTCCCCAGCGCACATAATAGTCGCGGCGTCAGACGATGTGCAAACGAGCACCGCGGGCGTCACGTTCGGAAGGCTTTGGTCCCCAGTTGTTTTTCGCCGCGAGGCTGCTATGAAACAAACCGGTTTCGCATCCTGTCCGTCATCCCGGCTTCTGGCCGCCGCGTTGGGCCTGCTGGCCTGGCCCGGCTTGCACGCTGCGGCCGCGGAAGTGCCGCTGGAAAAGCAGATCCTGCTGGACCCGGAGTCGTCACTGCGTTGGACGGTTGCCGAGTCGACCGTCGAGCCGTCGTCCGCCCGCACTCGGACCGGCGCGCCCGTGTGGCACTGGCACGTCCCGGTGGACCACTTCACCGGCGAGCTGAAATACCCGATCGGTTGGCCGCGAGCCAACTGTACGTTGCGGGACGCGGCGGCCCGTGATTGGTCCTCCTGGGACTATTTCCAGTTCTGGGTCTATACGGAAACGACGCGCGAGACGCTGCCGCGGGAACCGGCGGGCCTGACGCTGTACACGCCCGACAAGCCGAGCGCGTACAATCGTCCCTTGCCGGAACTCGAAAAAGGCCAATGGGTGCAAGTCCGGATTCCGCTGAGCCAAGTGCCGCGGCGTCAGGACGTGCGGGGACTGCAGTTCCACCTGGCGGAATCCAACTACCGGCACAAAGATCAGCTGGACTTGTATTTCGACGAAATCGCGCTGGTCCGATACGCCCAGCCCACGCTGCTGGACTTTGCGCCGGAAGGCAGCGTGATGTTCGCCGACCAGAAGCAGTTGCCGCTGCGGTTCAATTTGGCCGGGGTCAAACCGGGAGAGAGCGCACCCGTGGTTTGCGAGTTGCGAAAGGGCGGGATCGCCCTGGCGCAGATGACGGTGGAGGCCGGCCGCGGTCCGCAACGACTGACGCTCGACTTGAGCCGCGTCAAACCGGCGGCCGGCGAGTACGAGGTGGTTGCACGCGCCGCGGGCGGAGCGGAGGCCGCGGCCCGCGTGCGGCTGGTCCGATCGCCGTGGCAATGAAGGAGGAAGGGGAATCCTGATGAACGCACTCTTGTTCGCGATGCTTGTGGTCACCGCGCAGAGCGATCTGCCCGCGTCCGGCCTGTTCGATTTAGGCTCCGGCCAATCGGCCGTCTGGGAAGGTTGCACCCGCGTGACGCGGGACCAGGTCTTCTCACCGCAAGCTGGCTTTGGCTGGCAATCCAAGGACGGCCTGACGGCTTGCGTCCGCGCTCACACCGCGATGGTCGAAAACCGCAGCCGGGGCCGCGACGAGCCGCCGCCGATCTGGACGAATCCGATCACCGAAGACGCGATTCTGGGCGACTGCGAAAACGCCTTCCTGTTCCAGGCGCCGCCCGGAGATTACGAGGTGTACGTGCTGTGCGGCGCCAGCGAGGCCCTGTCTGCCCAGTACTTCGACTTTACGGTCCAAGTCGGCGACGACCGGCAGCGGGTCCAGTTCGAGGGCGGGTACCGGTTTCGCGCGGTGCGGTTTCGCGCCCGCGCGGGCGCCGAGCCGCTGGCGGTCCAGTTCACGCCGCGCAGCAAGTGGGCCGTGTGTGCCCTCCTGATCTGGCAGGCTGCCGATGCCGCCCGCGTCCAGCAGCAGCTCATCGCGCCGCTGGAGGAGTGGACGTTTCGCATGCCGCCCGCCGAGTGGGCTCAGTGGCAGGAAGATCCGGAACCGGACAGCGGCCCTGCGCCGGCGCTGAGCGACGCGGACCGCCAACGCGGCTTCGTCGTTTCCTCGCGGCATTACTTGGAGTGCGTGTATCCGCACACGCAGCCCCGCCCCGCGGACATCCAGCCGACGCTCCGCCTGTTCGCGACGCCCGGCGAGTACGAACCGATGAGCTTTGTCGTGCATCCTGTGCGGGATCTCCGCGACGCGCGAGTCACCGTCAGCGACCTCGGCCCGGTGCCGGCGCGCAACATCGACGTGCGGCGCGTGCGTTTTTTGCGGGCGCGGCCCAACTATACGGTCCGCTACCGTTATCGCGTCGTGCCCGACGTCTTGGAGCGTTTCCAATCGCTCGACCTTGCGGCGGGCGAGAATGCGCGGTTCTGGATCACGGCCCACGTCCCGGACGACGCGCCCGGGGGCACGTACCGCGGCGCCGTCACCTTCGAGTGCTCCGGCGGAAAGGTCGAGCTGCCAGTGACGCTGCGGATCTTGCCCTTCACCCTGCGGGACGATCCCGGCAAGTTATTCGGCATCTACTACCGGCACCCGTACGATCTGGCGGCCCGCGCCACGGACGACGTCTCGCGGAAGTACTTCCGCCGCCGGGCCGAGTTGGAACACGCCGACATGGTCGCGCACGGCACGCGCAACGCGGTCCTGTCGTGCGGCAGTTCGGCGGCCGATGCGGAAGGCAACTTCCAGTTCCGCTGGGAGTTGCTGGCCGACCAGATTGAGTTGTGGCGGAAGTTCGCCTTCCGCGGGCCGATCGTGATGCACATCAGCACGGGGGCCATCTACAGGAAATATGTCAAGGAGCCTTACGGCAGCCACCTTCGCGGCGTGCAGGATCCGCCGGAAGCCTTCGGGCGCGAGCTGACGGCGCTGGTCAAGGCGATCGAAGCGGAACGCACCAAACGCGGCTGGCCGGAGTTCCTGTACTATCCGGTGGACGAGCCCAGCACGGATCCCGCGGCGGTGAATTTCATGGCCAAGGTGCTCCAGGCGTGCCGGGACGCCGGCGTGCGCACCTACGTGACGGCCGACCCGACCCATGATCCGTTCGCGCCCTTGCGGCCTTTGATCGACGTCTGGTGTACGCAACCCTTCGCCCCGGACCGCGAGACCATCCAGGCCGACATGCGGACCCGCGGCGTCGAGTACTGGTGCTATCCCAATCACGTCAACGGCGAGAACGACCACACGCCCGTGACCGGTGCGCGGATGACCTACGGGTTCGGCTTCTGGCGGTCCGGCTTCCTGACCCTGATCCCCTGGATCTACTCGTCCAGCACCGGCGATCCGTTCAACTATCTGGACGGTCCCTCGATGGACTTTTTCAACCGCCACGAGCCGGACGGGACACCGATTCCCGTGGCCCTGTGGGAAGCCTATCGCGAGGGCTACGACGACTACCGTTACGTGTACACGCTGGAACAGCTCATCGCGGAGGCGAAGCAACGTCCGCAAGCCGCCTGTCAAGACGCGGCGGCCGCGGCCCAGCGCGAACTGCAAGCCGTGTGGGACGCGATCCGCGTGCAGGCCAAGTACAAGTACGACGGGCTCTGGTCGCCGGCCGAGTTCGACGTCTATCGCTGGCTGATCGCGCAGCAGATCCTGAGCGTTCAGCAGGCGCTGGCCCCATGACCCCGCGCTTCCGGATCGGACTACTTGGCAGGAACCGCGAAATCCTGAGTGGACTCTTGTTTGGGCAACTCGACCTTGGTTTGATAGTCCGGGAACAGCGCGGGGACCGGATTGTCTTCGTTGCCCGTTTTTGGATCCTTGCCGAACCCCGAGATGCGGACGACATGGGCGCCGCCGACGATCCCTCGCCCCGTACGCGTGTCGTAGCGGCCGTCGCGGATCTCCGCGAACCCCTGCGGCCCCTTGTTGCCGGCGGCCGTGTCGGGATCGAACACAATTCGTCCGAACGGCACCGGCTGGGAATTGAACGTCACGCTGCCGGAGACGTCGAACCGCGGCGGGCCATCGCCGCCTCCGCCGCCGCAGCCGCCCGCCGCCAGCAACCACCAGGCGACGAACCCGGCAGCGCAAAGCAGTTTTCCATTGCCTAGCCATGCAGTCATCGTGTGATGTCTCCTCTCACGGCCTGCGGCCGCAACCCAAGTACGTTGGGTCTCCGACCCGTCCGGGTCGGGACGGCGTCCCAACCCGCGAACGTCACTCCTTCGACCCTTCGTCTCCGCTGTGTGCCTTACCGTGAAAGCGCCGTTTGCGGCTCGGTGCCCTCGCGGCTGGCGATGGCCAACAGGACGCTCATGTCGATGTTTTCGGTGACAAATGCGACCGATCCGTCGCACACGGCGAAATGGCAGCCCGCCGGATGCTCGGCGCCGAAACTGACGTCGTTGAAGTTGTTGCTCCCGTTGTACGGTACGACTTTCAGCCCGAACTCGAGGTTCTTGGCGCCGGCGACCGCGGTCCCGGAAGCTCCGCGCAGCCACGTCCGGTAGCAATTCGCAGCGTCCCAGGCAAGTTCGCCGACCATCACGGTGTTCGAGGTGCCGTCGGTGATGTCGCCCAGCCGGATGCTGCTGTTGCGGTACAACACGCCGCCGTACGCATAACCGCCGTGCGGATTGACGTTATCCGATTCGGGATAGCGCGTGGTTCCGCCCGGCACGAGGGGATTGATGCCCTGGGGTCCCATGACGGCGTAGTAATGCGTCGTGTAGTAGTCTTTTCCGCCGACTTGTTCGCCAGAGTAGTTGCCGGTCTTCAACCGCATGCTCGGACAGTGATAGGTGGGAACAAGCATGATGCCGGGCAAGAGATTCACTCCCGTGTAACTGTTGTGCTCGAAGTTGAACTCGGCGTAGATTGCCTGCTGTTCGATGAAGGGCAAGATGAACACGGTCCAGGCCAGTCGATTTCCACGATTCGCTTCGTTCCACGCGCCCGGAGGAAACGTACGGAAGGTATCGTGGTAGTTATTCAACCCGATCCCAATCTGCTTCAGGTTGTTCGAGCACTGGGTCCGCCGAGCCGCCTCGCGGGCGGCCTGGATGGCGGGCAGCAACAGGGCCACGAGAATCCCAATGATGGCGATCACCACGAGCAGTTCGACCAGAGTGAACCCTCTGGTTTTCTGCGAACGGGTCCCCTGAACACAACTTGCGGTCATGGGAAAAACTCCTCTGACGAGATGGGAGAAATGACGATTGAGAACTCATCGGGTATCAAGATCTTGGTCGGCTAAAGTCTGCGGCGGCCAACCGCCTGGAACGGATTCCGCGTCCCTTGGTCACCAAGCCGCCGGCGGCGGAAACTACCGGCTGGTCAAATCGAAATTGGCTTCTTTGGAACCGCCGTCGGGAACGGTAAAACGCAACTCGCTGGCGACCGGATCGCTGTATTTATTCGGGATCAACTGCTTGGGGCCCGCCGCGCCGCCGGGCGCATCGGACCTGCGGTCCATCATGGTGGCATCGAAGCCCGGTCCGACGCCTTCGAATTTGCGGATATAGATCGTATTCTCGCCCGCCTGGGCTTCCAACTCGTAGCGCCCGTCGGGGCCCGTCTTTGCGACTCCCGCGTATTCCTGTCCCAGAAAGTTGACTTCGGCGTCCGACACGGTCTGGCCGTCCAGCTTGACCTCGCCGGAGACCTTGACGACGGGCACCGTGGTCCTGCGACCCGGTCCGCAGCCAAGGGCCAAGGTGACCAACGCCAGCAGAACCAACCCAGCAACAAATCGGCGATCGCTCATGAACCAAGCCTCTATGAATACGAGTGTGCCAAAACCGTAATCGAACGCTCAGAATTGCCCCAGCGGTTCCTTGTCGGCGACGAAAGCCAGCCGGGCCAGAGTCCGATAGTCCATGGAATCGGACAGGAATCGAGTCGACCCGTCACACAGGACGAACTGGGCCCCGCCAGGATGCTGGCTGCTGAAGGTCCAGGCGAAACGTCGGCCCAAGGGATCGTTTTGGTAGGCCCCGTTGATCCCGTAATCGCGGGCGTGGGCGGAAGTGTACGTGAACGTCGTTCCGCTCGTGGACGAAAAGTTGCTCACCATCACGACGCCGTGGCAGCAGGTCCGAGTCCCGCACAGCCCCCAGGGCCCCCAGTTGGCGTCGATCTTGGTAGTCGTCCCGCCCACCGACTCGCCGATGGCCAGGGCGTTGCTGGTCCCGTCCATGATGTCGTCCAGCCGCGCCGCCCCGTCGCTGCCGAACGCCCCCAAGCCCAGCAGTCGGCGGCCCAGCATATTGGAATAGACCGAATTGTCATCCGTGTAGGAACCCGTGGAGAAGAAGTAGCTCGTGCGGCGGGCGCCGCGCATGCTGTACAGATCCTCGGTCCCGGCCTGGTTGGTCCGCTGTTCTCCCGCCTTGGTGTGCGAGGGACATTCGAGCGCGGCGAAACGCAAGCTGTAGACGGGCTGATTGACCGTATCGTTGCCCATGACCGGAGCCGTCACCACGGGATTTCTGGCACTGCTGGAACAGACGTTGAAGTCGTACTGTTCGTAAGGGGCCTGCTGTTCGAGGAACGGCAGCAGCAGCGTCCAGCCCGTCGTATTCTTGACGTGATAGACGAGTCCCGGATTGTTGGTGTGCTGCCCGCTGCCGATCACGGCCGGGGGAAAGATCTTGTGCGTATCGTGGTAATTGTTGATCGCCAAACCCAATTGCTTGAGGTTGTTGACGCATTGGGTGCGGCGGGCTGCCTCGCGCGCTGCCTGGATCGCCGGCAGCAACAGGGCCACCAGGATGCCAATGATGGCGATGACGACAAGCAACTCGACCAAGGTGAAACCTTTGCGGGCCATTGAACACCTCCGAAAGCGACGAGATTCGATGAAACCGAAGGGCTAGACAAACCCTGCTCATTAGAGAGGAAACATTACGCCTTGTCCAGAAAGAATATCTTGGAAAGAGCCTCCCACGCCGCTCGTCCGGGGCAGTTTGGTCCATCTGCTATCGGGCTTCCAGGGCGTGGACTCTTTCTTCGGCGACCCGGCGCAGGCGCGGATCGCCCTCGTCATCGGCCAGGATGGACTGGTACACCTTTCGGGCTTCGTCTGGGCGGCCCGCCGCCCGCAGCGTGTCGCCGCGGGCCAGCAGGATCGTGTCGTGCCAGAAGCCGCGGAGTTGGTCGGTCTCGACCTTGCCGAGCGTGGCCAGCGCTTCGTCGAACTGGCCGCGTTTGGCCTGGATGCGGGCGATTGCCTGGACGGCGTTGAACTGGTTGGAGCTGCCCAACTGCCGGGCCGTGGCGATAATCGCCTGGTAGGCTTCGAGGGCCGCCGCGTCGTCCTGGAGGTTGTTTTCCCGGTTCTGGCCGAGGGCGAGGTGGATGGCATCGCGGGTGCGCTCGTCGCTGGTCCACGGCAGGGCGGAGGCGAGGTCGGATTCGGCTTGCCGGCCGGCGCGGGTGGCGGCGTAGGCCTGGCCGCGGGCGAAGTACCCGTCGCCGCGTTTCCAGAAGGGCCAGGCGGCGATGTCCTCTTGGGCAAACTGCTCGACGAGCCGCGCAGCCTGGGAGCGATCGAGCAAGTTCCGCATGAGGACGGTGTTCCTGACGGCGGCGAGGGGAATCCGGGCGGCGAGTTGATCGGCCAGTTCGAGCTTGCGCAAACTGCGGGCCGTCGCGGCAGCCTGCTCCAGGGCGTAAGACCTCTGCAACTGGCTGACCTTGCCTTCAGCCGCGGCCGTGTACGCGGCGAGGGCCTCGTCGCGCCGGCCCGTGCGTGCCAGATCGGCGGCGCTGCGAATGGCGTGGAAAAAAACGTCTTGGGGTTCAGCCGCTTCGAACTGGTGGGAACGCCCGTCGTAGAAGTGGGCGAACTTCATTGCGTCGTGGAAGTTGTCGCCGCCGGTGGGCGAAAAGGCGCTGTGCTCCTGCCCCTCTGCGCGGATGCGCTGCCGGCAGAGATTGATGTGCCAGGGCAGACTCTGCGTGGGCTTGCGGCCGATCACTTGATGCAGCGGGTCGTTTTCGTCCTGGGTGACCGGAATCCGCATTTCGACGGTCCAGTAATCGTCGGCGACGTGCGTGGCCACTTCGGCCTGCGAATCCCAACTGAACCACGCCTGGCGCGCGGCGGAGCGGTCCAGGTCCACTACGGCGCCGGAGGGCCCAACGGCGATCTGGTAATACGAACGCGAATCGGTTTCCAGCAGGACCTCGACGCAGTCGCCGTACCACAGCGCGGAGTCGTCGTCCTTGGTCGTGCCGACGTTTGGTTTCTCGCCGGGATGTTCCTCACAGCGGATGGCGAAGTACAGGTTGCTGCCGATCCAGGTGGACTTGACCGTCGTGCCGAAGATGGGCTGGCAGCCCGTTTGCAACTCGCGGAAGCGGCAGGTCGCGGACGGGAAGGCATTCACCCAGGCTTCGTCGTCCAACTGGCCGTCGACGGCGATCGGTCCGCGGGCCTCGCCGACCAGCCGCAGCACGGGCACGGGGCCGCGTTTCTGGCCCAGTTGCCGGCTCTTGCTGCGGAGGGCCTTGAGGTAATCGTCCATCCAGGCCAGCCGCCGGCCGTAGACGGAGTCCGCGTCGGCCCTGGCTTGCGCTTGGGCGAACAGCTTCAGCGCGCGATCGGCCCGAACCTTGTCTTTCTCCATCTCCTGCCAGTTGGCTTCGCAGTACTGGAAAAAGGCCAGCATCTCCTGTTCGGCAGGTCCGTAGAACAGGCGGCAGTACTCGCGGAACAGGGCGTCGACGTCCTGCTCCTGGCCGCCCCAATACATGCGCTGGGTGAAGTAGATCAGGAAGTGATTGAGGCCGATGCCGACTTTCTCGAAATCCTGCCGCACGCTGAGCCAGATGTCCTCGCCCTGGGAAACGCCTTTGGTCGCGTTGATGCTGGCGCCCATCGCATGGGGCGTGAAGGACGGCAAATACCAACCGCGGTCGGTGAACGGGTAGTTCTCGAAAATGATGATCGGATTGTCGGTCTTCGCCAGCCAGCTTTCGCGCAGCTTGCGGATTTCTTCCTGCTGTTCGGGCTTGTTGTTCATGGGCCGGCGACCGCCGACGATCGAGACGACGACGTTCGGCTCCAGCCTGTCGATCTTCAGCGGCGGCAGGGTGTACACCCCGTAGGCGCAATTGAGAATCTTCTTGTCCGGGTGCGTCTTGCGGACCTCTTTGGCAACCCGGTTGACGAAATTCCACACGTAGTCGGACAGCAGGCCGCGCTGGTCGCGGTCCGGCGAATCCTGGCCGGCGCACCGCGGACACTGGCAGATCGCCGTGTAGCCGTCGGGCGGCATCACGGAGATGGCGTCCAGCCGGTAATGGTCCAGCTGGGCGCGGACGTAACGCACCGTCTCTTGAAACAACTCCTCGTTCGAGTAACAGAGTTGATTCAGCCGCTGGCCGGGTTGGTTGTGGCGTTTGCCGCCGTACAGGGCGAACCAATCGGGATGCCGAGCAAGGATCTCGGCGCGCTGCGTCATCGTGTCCATGCCGTGCGCGACTTGGACGCCGTAGGGATCGCGCAGGCCCAGCCGCATGGCCCACCTCGCCAACTCCAGCCCGTGGACGCCGAAACGCACGTTGACGCGGCGGATGGGAAAGTCCGGACGCACTGTCTCGTCCAGCTTTGGCAGCGGAATCGTCTTCAGATCGGGCAGCACTTCGCCCAGTTCGCCCGGCGCATACCAGCGCACGCCGAGTTTCCTGAGCCACCCGCACACGGCATTGAACGTACCTCGTTCATCGAAGCCCCACAATTCCAGCGGCTCGAATTTCTGTCCGGCTTGGCGCCGCTCGTCGAGCAGTCCCGTGTCGCCCGGCAGCCTGAAGCGGTTTTTGTACAGCGTCGCTTGCGGCACGCCCCACAGCGCTCCGGTGATCTGGTCCCACTCGCGCTGCAGTTTGCCGCTGGCGATCTCCGCATTGCTCCGAGCCCACGGCTCGATCGGCGTGAACTCCGTGTCCTGGCCGATGAGCACTAGCCAGCCGTCGCCGGAGACGATGCGAAACGCGCCGTCCTGCAGGCCCGCGGCCGTGATCCCCAGCCGGTCCGTGTGCCGGCTGGCTCCGACGTAGATCGGCACCGTCGCCGCCTCGCCCGGCTCCGTGACGATCGGCAGATGCGCCCCGGTGATTTTCTCGACGTAGTTTTGCAATTCCTGGGCCGCCAGCCGCACCGTTCGCGGCGGCGATTCGGCGACGACGATCACAGACCGCGGTCGGCCGTTCTCCACCAGGAAGGTCTCGGCGGCCAAGGGGGCAGTGAAGCACAGGACGACGGACAAACCAAGGAGCAGCTTCATGGTCGCGGGGCGGATTCCGTGGGTGAATCGGGATGTCTCAACGCGGCCTGCCTGGGCCACGACTCGACGCCGTGGGGCGGCGTTTTACTCAGCAACGACGGCCTCTATCTTAACAAGCGGATCCCGACCGTGCAGCCGGGACACCGATTTACTGTCCTTCCACCGGCGACGATCAGAAAGCGGCGATCCCGCGGCGGACAACTACTTCTTCGGGCAGCTTTGCGGTACACTGAACCGCGTGGGAAAAACCCGAAAGCGGAAGGCGTCAGCCACCGGTTTCGTACCGGCTGCAAGCCCGGTTGACGCGAAGCGAAAAGGCTAAGCGGATGAGCAAGACAAACAGGCAGAAAAGTATTTTGGCTTGGGACGCACTGTCTGGTGCGCGGCCGGCAGCTCGCGTTCCCGAGGCTCGGCGGTCGACTCGTCGGGCGATGCTGATCCGCACGCTCCAGGCCGCAGCGGGCGTGGCGGCCGCAAGCCGTCTGCCGCAACGCCTGGCGACGGCTGGCAGCGAACCGGCCGAGCGGTCGGTCTGGGATGCTCACGTCCACTTGACGGGCGTGGCCGGTTCCGTGGAACAGCGAGTTGACGGCCTGTTAAAGATCGCCAGCCGGGTGGGGATCGAACGGTTGATCTTTTGCATGGGGACTTCGTTTGTGCCCGATCCTTCGCCGGCAGAGTTGCGCAAGCAAAACGACGAAGTGCTGCGCGCAATCGCCCACGCGCCGGACCGCGTGTCGGGCATGGTCTACGTCAATCCGAAACAGAAGCAAGCGAGCCTGGACGAGATGGACCGCTGCGTGCGCGAAGGGCCGATGGTGGGCGTCAAGCTGTGGATCGCGCTGGAGTGCAGCCGGCCGGAATTGGACCCGATCGTGCGCCGCGCCGTGGAGTTGAAGGTCCCCCTGCTGCAACACGCCTACGACCGCACGGCAGAGAATCTGCCCGGCGAGTCGAGTTGCGGCGACGTGGCGATCCTGGCGGCCCGGCATCCGGACGCCCGGTTCATTTGCGCCCACACGGGCAACGATTGGGAACGCGGCATCCGCACGATCCGCAACGTGCAGAACGTGTGGGCGGAAGTCTGCGGGTCCGACCCGACGGCGGGATTCGTCGAGATGGCGGTGCGGGAACTGGGCGCGGAGCGGGTCGTCTACGGCAGCGACGGGGGCGGCCGCAGCTTCGCCTCGCAACTGGCCAAGGTTTACAGCGCCGGATTGCCGGCAGCGGACCAGCGGCTGATTCTCGGCGGCAACATCCGGCGCCTGCTTGCTCGGGTGCCAGGCTAGATTCCCAGAGGTCGATTTCCGCGGAAGTTCGCTTGGATTTGTTTCTGTGGTTTCGCTGGGATTTTTCTGCGACTGATGCAAGCGGTTCTCTACCTTACAGGGGATGCTCCCACTCGGTCAGAGTCCCCAGGGCGGGGTCTTCTTTCCGGCTGCTCACACTCAGTCCGGTCAGCGGGGGCCTGCTGCAGTTGCGATGGCGCGTCGGAACCGCCAGTCGCGTGGGGCGGGCGAGACGCCGATCGCAGAAACGCCCCACTTCGTTCCGCTTCATCGTCCGCAGCCACCCACGAAAACGGTCCTCGGGCCGTCCGTGACGGAACCGCCCGAGGCCGTTCAGCACGGCGGGAAACACCTTCGGAAGTGCCTCCGGCATCATCGCAATGGGATCTTGATTTTCGGTCGGATCTTCGGCGTCGTCGTTGTCGGTTTGGCTGTGGGCCGAGGAGTTTCGGTCGGCCCTGGCGGAGGCTCGACGCTGGCGCCCGTGGGCCGCAGCGCGATGCGACGCTGGACCGTCTGGCCGCCGGACAGCGAGATTCGCTCCAGGCCCGGAACAAACTTGTCGTGCGTGACTTTGATCTCGTACGAACCCGACGACAGCCGGGTCCGGTAGCGGCCCCCGCCGTCGGACTCGCCGGTGGCAGCAGGCCGGCCGTTTTTCAGCACCACGACGTGGGCGCCCGGCAGGGGCGCGGGACTCATCTTGGCGCCGGCCCGGCCGGGCTTCAGCCCCAGGATCTGCAGGTCCAGCATCCCTAAAGTCGGCAGCGGTTTGTCGATGCCGGCCGGCGGCTTGATCGTACCGGGCGGCGGCTTGATTGTGCCGGGCGGCGGCTTGATTGTGCCGGGCGGCGGCTTGATTGTGCTGGGGCGAATGCCTGACGGAGGCGTCTCTGGCCGATCTCCGCCGATTGCCAGCGGTCGCAGGACGATGCGGCGGCGAGTCAGGCCGCCGCTGACCGTGACCTCCTCGATAGCCGGTACGAATCGCTCGTGCATGACCTTGATCTGGTAGGCCTCGGGCGGCAGCCGTGTGCTGTAGCGGCCATCCGCCGTCGACTGCCCGGTGTCCGCCACTCGCCCGCGGCGGAAGATGACGATCCGGGCTCCGTCCAGCGGCACGGGCTGCAGCGTCCCCGGCCTGCGCACGACGCCCAGGATCTGCAGTTCCAGCGCGCCGCCGGGACGCGCGTCGGGCTGCGGCTTGCTGGGCCGTGTGCCGGGGGCGACTTCCTCCCGAGCTCGCTGCAGATAAATGACCTTCGACACCGGCTCGCTGCTCAGCCTGACCGTGTCCTGGCCGAGTTCGTAGCCGCGTTGGACCGCACGGACGAGATACCCACCGGGCGGCAGACGGAACGACAGCGAGCCTTGCGCATCGGCCTGTCTTGCCTGCACCCGCTCGCGATTCTGAATCACGCCGACCATCGCGCCCGCAACCGGACGCTCGTGGCTCGTATCCAGACGTTCCATGACCCGCACGTGCAGGGTGACCGGTCCGGGAGGTTCCGGCCCGACCGGCGGGACGATCGAAGGCCGAACCTTTGGAGTCTCGGCCTCCTGGATCCGCCGCAAGACGAGTGTCGCGGTATTCGCGCCGCCGGGGCTGATGTCCACTTGAACGCCGGCCGGCGTGTAGCCCTGCAGACGAGCCACAAAGGCATACGTACCGGGCTCAGCGACGCGCAAGGTGATTTCCCCCCGGCCGTCGGTCACGCCACGTTGCGCGCGGAACAGGCTTTGGCCTTCTTGGCGGAGCAGCACCAGCGCGTCAGGCAGGGGGCGCGTCTTGACACCGCCGGGAACCGCCTCCAGCACGAGGCCGCGAAAGACCAGCGGCGGAGGCGCAACGGGCGGCTTGACCACGACCGGCGGCTTGACCACGACCGGCGGCTTGGCTTCCTCTGGCGGCGCGAGCGGCGCGAGCGGCGCGAGCGTGAGATTCACCATCGTGTACCGCCCGCGGAACACGTCGCGCGGGCCGCTGCGGGCGGGCCGATAGCCGTCGGCCTGGGCCAGCACGCGGTAGCGGCCTTCGGCCAGGTTCCGCGAATACCGGCCTTGGGCGTCCGCAACCAGCGGCGGACCCGCCGGCACGCCTGGACCCAAGGGAATGATCTGCACCCGGATCTTCGGCTCCGGTCCGGCGGTGGGACGAGGCTCGTCCAGCCGCACCGTGCCGCGGATGCCTTGGTCGCTGGGCGGCTCAACTGCCTCTCGAGTGAGCACGAAATCGCGCTCGCTGCTCCGGCCGGCCGCGATGACGATCGGCGCCGGGTCCACCAGCGTGGCAAACCCGGACGCCGCGACCGACGCGCGGAACGAACCGGTCTGCAACTCGACGGCGTAAGCCCCGAGCGGCTTGTCCGGCTGTGCTTGCCGCTGGCTGGTGACCCGTACGAGGCTGCGTTCGCCGCCCTGACGGCGCAGCGAGATCCGCGCGCCAGGAACGCCACTTAACTCGCCGTCTGCCGTCTTCTCCAGAACGCGGCCTTCCAGGCGGCCCATCGGGACCGTGGGCAACTCCGGCGGCTTGCGCTGCTCCGGGTTTTTGCCCTTGATCAAGCTGAAGTTGTACACCGCGTAACCATCGGTCAATTCCAGGACGATCCCGCGTCCTTGGTCTTCGTCCTGGAAGCCCGCCGCGGTCACTTTGTAGGTGTACCGGCCGGGCGGCAAGTCGATGCGATAGTAGCCGTTCGGGCCGGCGGTCGCGGGCGTTTGCGCCGCGCCCGACGGACTGCGGAACTCGATCTTCGCCCCGGGCACGGTGCCGGTCGTCTGGCCGTTTTCGTCCAGGGCGAACACGCGTCCATGGACGCCCGGACCGGCCGCGGCGGCCTGGGCCACGAGCAGACTGAGGACAAGCGAAATCGACGCCAAAGCCGAGAACATCGAATGCGTATCTGGTGAGCGTTTCATGCCGATGCTCCTCATCTTTCAAGGTTCGGGAATCATCCGCACGCCGACCAGCGCGGGCGGGTGTGCCGCGTCCACGGCGCCACCGCGGACGGTAAACGAGACAAACAAGTAGGCACTGAACGCACCCGAGTCGGCCGAATCGATCACTTGCTCGAGCAACGGCATCGGGCTTGGTGGGCCGCCCACGGGATTGACGACGTGGGCGATGACCGGACCGTAGGTATGCAGTGCGCCGGGACCGATTGGCAGGACTCCGCAGCGCATCTCGACTTGGGCGTCGTTGCCGCCGCCGGCGCCGTGGATGAACCCCACGTGAACCAAGACGCGGCGCCGGCCGGAAATCGGCGACGTTTGGAGGTGAAAGTGGAGCGTATCGTCCACTTCCGTCCGCGCCCCGACGTTCCAGCCGGGGGTCGGGTTGTCAAACAAGAGGGCGTTGTGCGTCGCCAGTTCACCGGCGGCCCAGACGGCGCGTCCCAGTCCGGCCGGCTCGCCGCCAAAGTTCACCGCGCCGGGGATAATGACCGCCGGCGGACGCTCGCAAACGTACGTGTTGCCCAACTGCGGCTGCTGCGCCACGCTGCTGCCCGCCGGAAAGACGGCCTTGGCCGGTCCGCGACGCTGATGCGGACTGGCCAACGGATCGGCGGGCACGGCGGTCACCACTGGCGCGACGAATCGGCAATCGGCGGCCGGGGCCGGCAGCGTGCCGCTGTACTCTGTTTGCCCCAGCGGCACCGTTTCACTGAGGATGACGGCGCCGAACGGAAAATCCCGATCGGGATAGACTTCCTGCAATTGGACCAGCAGATGATCCAAGCCGGCCGTGTCCCCGGAAGTCGTCCAGGCGATGGTCAGGGTGCCGTTGACATCCCAGCCCTCGGTGATGCGGACGCTCTCGACCTGGAACGGATCGCCCTCGGGGGGCGGGTCTTCGCCGGGCGGCAGATCGTCGGCGTCGGGCAGGAGCCAGTTGAAAACGAAATCCAGCCACGGGGGCATTTCGCCCCAGCCGGGATTCCAATCCGGCCACACGGCCCCTGGCGGCAGCCCCCAGCCGCCCGGCATCTCGCCGGGGAACAACGGAAAGCCGGAATCGAAATCCTCGCACCAGAAATCCGCGCCGACGTCCACGTCCCACAGATCGGGCTCGGCCAGCGCATCCTCCGCCAACGCCTCGTCAGCGGCCAGTTCGTCCGGCAAAGGTTCGGCGGCCGGGAACGCCGGGTCGTCGGCAGCCGGCAGCGGCAGCGCCTGCTGCTGAGCCAAATCCACGCCTTGCCCTCGGCCCGCTTCCCACAGGCACGTCTCGCGCGCGGTCGGCGCGTTCGTGACCGTCTCGCCCTGTTCGTTCCGGTGCGCCGGCGGGATCAGGCGGATGGCTTCCAGCGACAAGCGGTCCATCTCGGCCTGTTCGCTGTCGTACACGACGCGGCCGTCCACTTCGACCAGCAACCGTTGCGGATGCCAGCGGTCCGGGGCCTCGGCGTACGGGAACGGATTGGCCAGCATGCCCAAGGCGTAGCCGCGCAGGTCGGCGGCGGCCAGCGGACCGGCCGCCAGATCCAACTCAAACGTCTGCGGGCCGCGCGCGGCGTTCAGCGGCGTCAGCGGCGAACTGAGCGCGTACTTCTTGCCTCCGGTGCGAAAGTAGACGACGTTCTCGGTCCCCGCGCCCGTATGCGTGCAGGTCGTCAGCGTCACGCGGACGGACTTGACGGACGCTTGCTGCCGCCACGGCGAGCGGAAGCCGGGGTCTTCGAACCACGGGTAGCGGCCTTGGATCTGGCCTTCCGCCCAACTCCTGTCCCGCTGCGCCTGGTCCAGCTGCGTCTGGACTTCGGCCAACCGCGTTTGGTCCTCCGCGGTCGCGAGTTGGGCCTCGACCAGACTCAGCAATTCGTCGCGTTCGGTCTCCAGCGGGGCGACTTGGGAATCCGCTTCGGCCAGATTCGTCTGGGCGGACACCAGCGCTGCCTGAGCCCGGCCGTTGACGACGTTGTTCGAGGCAAACGGACGGCCGTTGATTTCGAGCGAGTAGCCGGCCAGGACCCAGTTGTTCAAGCCTTGGCTGGCAAACCCGATCCGCGTGATGTCGGAGACGCGGACGCCGGCGAGCAGTTGGGGCGTCGCCAGCAACGCGTCCATGCCGGGCTCGCCCTCCAGCCGGAAAGTGTACGTCGCGTGGACGCCGGGCGGATGCGCATCGCCCGCATCGCCTTCCTGCGGGATCGCCCCGAACGGCAAGCTCTCCTCCGGCTGTCGGCCGACCGGGTGCAGCCAGATGGGGAATCCCAAACCCAGGTCCAGGGCCAACGGTTCCTGCAACGCGTCCGTATCCCCGCCGACGTCAATGCCAACCGTCAGCGTCTGGATCGTGTCGCCGGCCTGGAACCCGGTACCCAACGTGAACTGGCCGTGTGCTGGCCGGGCGATGCCCGCCCCAAGCAGTAACACGACCGCGCCTGACAAGAGCCATTTGACCTTCATGCCGTCCTCCTTTGCGTCTGAGAAAACAAGGAGTTCGGCTGTCGGCAGAGCACAGGCCGGCAGTCGACTTTACAGTCGCAACCAGAAAAGAATACTTGGCCTCCCCCCGTTCGCGAAAAGACTGCGTTCCTTATTCTAGCACTGCCAGCACTATCTGTCAGCCGGCTCGCAAGCATGGGGGGCGAAATTGTTGCTCTTGAGCCGATCCGGCAATTTGGCTAAAAGACCGTTTCGGGAAACTGCCTGCTTTCCCGGATGCCTCGCCTACTAGCAGGATTTCAAGTTTCGCCGCCGAGTGACTGCGATGCGCGCAGTTGGACTACTGCTGATCTTCGCCTGGCCGTTGCTGGCCGCCGTGGGCCGTGCGGAAACCGGGTTCCCCTACCAGGTCACCATTCCGGCCGGGAAGGTCGTTTTGCGCAGTGGTCCGGGACGCTCGTTTTACGCCACAGATCGTCTCTCGGCAGGCGACCGAATCGACGTCTACCGCGAGGAAAAAGACGGGTGGTTGGCCGTCCGGCCGCCGCAGGGCTGTTTCAGCCTCGTGGAACGTCGCCAGCTGAAGGCCGGCGACGAGCCGAGCGTGGCGATGGCGACGGAAGATGACGTGCTGTGCTGCGTCGGTTCCCGCCTCGAACCCGTCCAGACGTACGTCTCCCAAGTGCGATTGCGGAAGGGCGAACGGGTCGAATTGCTGGACAAGTGGGACAGCGATCAAGCGCAAGATCGCGATGCCGACTCCGAGGCAGCCGCCTGGTGCCGCATTTGGCCGCCTGCCGGCGAGTTTCGCTGGCTGCACGCGGAGGATCTGAAGCCGGCCGCGGCCCGTGCCGACGCCATGTCGCCGCCCGCCGGCGCAGCGACCGATCCGAAACCAACGCTCGCTCCCCGAACGTCCTTCGAGGCGGATGGCTGGCAAGCTCGTCCTGTCGGCCCCGCGTCCATTCGACCGTCTGCTAAGTCCGCTCGACCGTCTGTTGAATCCGTCCCGGCTGGCGGCCAAACGGTGATCGGCGGCGCTTCCAGGAACGCCGCTCCGACTTCCCCTTCTCCGTCTCCGGACACGGCTGCCGGCTGGACCGTGACGCCGAAACCGGCGACACGGCAGGACGGCAGTCCCGACGCGGCGGCAGAGCGTGCGGCGGACGTCAAACCGAAGCCGTCGGCGTCGACTCCGATCCGAGTCCCGGTCGACGACGAGAAAGTGATTGCCGGGGCGGTTGCGAGGCCATCGGACCGGCCCGATCCGTCCCCTCCGTCCGATCCGACACGACAGTGGACTTCACGCACGCCGCCGCCTTTTCAGACCGTCGAAGAACTGGAACTGGAACTGGCGAAGATGGTGGCCCAGGATCCGCGGGCCTGGCGACTGGCCGACTTGCGGCAGCGCGTGGACGCGAATCTGATCCGCTACGAGAGCACGGCGGAACGCGTCCGGGCGCGACAGTTGCTGGAGCGGGTCGCCGAGTTCGAGCAGTTGCACAGCCGGATGGCTCAAACGGCGTCAGGCTCAGCTTCGGCCAGTCCCGCTGTTCCCGCCGTTCCGGGTCCGGATTCCGCTCCCGCCGAACCCGCCGCCAGCAGCGCCGCGGACGTCCAGTACGACGGTTCCGGCTGGCTGGTGCCCGTGCATTCGGCGACGGGCACCGCGCCGCCGTTTGCGCTGCTGGACGCGCAGGGCGACGTGTTGGGCTACGTCTCCCCCACGCCGGGCCTGAACCTGCAACGCTACCTCCGCAAACAGGTCGGCATCTTCGGCCAACGCGGCTACGTCCCGTCGCTGAACAAACCCCACGTCACCGCCGAACGCATCGTCGACCTGGACCGGCATCTGCGCTAAGCGCCCCGTCCAGCCGATGCGCAGAATCTTCCCGAACCTTTTGCCGGGTCCGGCATCTTTCGATCTGCACGAGTCGCTCCAAGCAACGTCCGATGCCGTCGGCGCCAGCGGCGTACGGGTCGGGCCCGTTTCGGGCCGGCGGCCGGTGCGTTCCGGACATGGGTTCTGACACAAGGCGGTTAGCGCCGCAGACGACGCGCGACGGACGCGGTACCGCGAAACGCAACTGGCGCTGCGGGCCGTGATCGGCGGCCTGGAGCTGGATGCGTTCCTGGCCGACAAGGACCAGGTCGCCCGCGAGATCGAGCAGGCATTGCGCGGCCGGGCCGGAGAACTGGGGCTGGAGATCAAGCGCCCGATTTCGCGAAGGAGCCGGGCTTTTTCTTTGAGCAGCCGCCGCGACGCAGTGGTGGATCGCCGGCCTCCTATCCCCCAAACACTTCGCAATCGGCTAGAATGCCCCGCTGGTCCGTTTCCCCTGGAGGAATCCTCATGCGCCAGATGCCGCTGTCCACCAAGCCACTTGGTCTCCCGTTGATTTGCCTATTGCTCTGGGCCTGGCTGCCATCCCACGGCGCTGCGGCGGAGCCGAGCGTCGAGCGACTGATCCGCGAGGCCGGCAACGCCGAGGACGACGCCGTGCGGCTGGAGATCTTGAAACGGCTGGACGCCAGGACCGATCTGGAGCCGAAGCTCCGCGAAGAACTGGGCCGATTGACGGCGGTGGTGCAGCGCTGGGTGTACGAGCCGCGGTTGTTTCAGTGGTTCGACAAGCCGATCCGGGCCAAGTTGGACTACGATTTCGGCGTCGGCCCGGATTCGCCCTTGTATCCGCTTACGTGCATCTACCGCGGCCGGATGCTGGTCTGGACCGCCAACGAGTACGGCAACATCCTCGGCTACCACGACGAACGGCGGCGGTTCTTCGATCGGGCGGTGGACAACTTTCGCATCGCCAACCGGGCGTTTCCGGAGAACCGGATTGTGCGGATGTATCTGGGCGAGCCGTTTCCGCCGCTGAAGGAGTACCCGCGCGTGCCGGGCGCTCCGGAGTGGGCCGTGTGGCAGCGCGAGAGTCTGGAGCGGCTGACCGACGTGGTGCTGTGGTGGATCGAGCATCGCCTGCAGTCGGACGGCCAGTACGGCGGCGGCTGGGATGACGATTGCGAGATGTGGCGCAGTTGGGTGCCGGTGATGATCGCGTTCGAGCACCCCAAGATCACGGAGGCGCAAGCGCTCTTTTCGCGGGCCCTGCTGAGCCAGGAGTACATGCGGGACGGCTATACGCGCCACGTGTACGACGTCGAGCACACGGCCGAACCGTCCAGCGACACGATCTCGCCGATGATGCACTTGGCGCCCGACGATCCCCAGTGGCGGCAGCGGGCGCTGCGGCTGGCCGAACTGATGGAGACGCTTTGGACCGGCCGGAACGAGCGCGGCCAACGGCAATTCAAGAGCACTTATTTCAGTGCCCAGCGCGTCGATCCCGACCCGGTGCGGGCCTGCGACACGCCGTATCACGTGCGGGCCATGGAGCCGGCGCTGGTGCTCTGGCTGCGGACCGGCGACGAGCGATTGCGGCGGCTGTTCACCACGTGGCTGGACACGTGGGTGGACGCCGCCGCGCGGTCAGAACGGGGCAGGCCCGCGGGCGTGATCCCGGCGGCCATCCGCTGGCCGAGCGGCGAGACGGCCGGTCCGGGGCCCGACTGGTGGGACCCGCGTCACCACGGCGAGCCGCGGTTGTATGAATGGCCCAGCGCTGTGAGCGGTCTGGCCGACGCCTTGCTGCTGGCCTACCACATGACCGGCGACGATCGCTACCTGCAGCCGTTGCGTTCGATGGCGGCTATCCGACTGGAGGCCCTGCGGACTCGCGGCGGCGATTCGCCGGTCCCCGGTTCGCGACTGTGGTGCGGCCGCAAGCTCGGGTTCCTGGCCGGGACCCTGGCGAAGTACAGGTTATTGACGGGCAGCGACGAGTTCGACCCACTGCTGGCCCGCGACGACGGCGCCTGGGCCGCCCGCCAGGCCGATCCCCAGCGAACGCAGCTGGCCGGATCGTTGCGGCAGACCGCGGCGGCGCTGGCGGTCAACTTTCCCGGCTGCACCAGCGAGGTTCGCTGGACCGATCGCGTGTTCGCCTTCGCCCGCTTGTTTGGCGAGGACATGCTGTTTCCCAAAGCCAACCCCGCCTGTAACCGCCGTCCGGACTTGGAACTGCTGTACGGCACGGCCACGGGCGACCGCGGCAGGTTCCTGGTCTTTCCGATGAATGCCGTGCGCTGGCTCACCCCGCCGCGTGACATCGCCGCCCTGGTCACCGATTGCGGCCGCGACCGTTTTGCGGCCGACTTGTTCCACTTCGGCGAAAGCCCCCGCCCGCTGGCCGCCGAGCTGTATCTGCTCCGCCCCGGACCCTACACGCTGACGCTCGCCGACCCCGACGGCAACCCGCTCGCGGCCGCCCGCCGGTTCCAGGTCGACGGCCCGCGCACCAGGATCGACTTGGAGTTGCCGCCGCGACGGCTGTGCGTCGTCAAGGCGAGCCCCTGCCCACCGTAGGCCTCGTGTTCCTTGCTCCACGACCGGAAGGTCCCGAAAACCGGGGCTCGCGGTCCGCGGCTGATTTCCATCGTGCCGACGACAGCGCCTGTTCGGGACGCTGCTCCTCGTCTTCAGCAACGGTGACCGAAGAGGTTTTCCGGATTTCGGCCGCCGCGCGGCTCGCCAGTGTGGAGCCGTGTTCCGAACCAGCCGTCAGCCCGCCGCGCGACCTCTTGAATGCGGAGAATGCAGGTTGCCACCAAGGCCGGGCCCCGCCAGTTTTCCAGGGATCTCCCTGGAAGGATCGTTGCGGTGACAAACCGGGGGGGGAGTCCGAGCGGTCAAGCGCCTGCGCCAGCACTGCCCGAAAGAACGCAGCGTGCGTCCGCCTCGAAAATGCGGGCGGGCGGGGCTTCCCTACCCGATGACGCTGGTTGTAGACTGGTCGTGCCGCTCCGTCGCCGGTGTCGCGGGGCGACATCCTGACATCCCGCTGCCCTGGCTGTCCTTACGGAGGTTTACCTGCCAATGGTCCGTCACGCCCCACGGTATCTTGTCGTGCTGTTCGTCATGTCTCTCGCCGCGACGGCCTTTGCGGCGCCCCTGCGACTGGCAGGCGGCGGCAAGACGACGTATTCAATCGTCGTGGATCCTGACGCGATCGCTGCGGAGCAACACGCGGCCGCGGAGCTGGCTGCGCTGCTCAAACAAGTGACGGGCGCGGACTTCCCGGTGCAGACCACCGTTCAGATGCCTGCGGGGCCGCTGCTGGTGGTCGGACCGGGGCGCGTCGCGCGGCAGGCCGCTCCGAGCGTGAGCCTGGACGGCCTGCAGCCCGACGGGATCGTCATCGAGACGGTGGGGGAAAACGTGCTCCTGGCCGGCGACCGGCCCCGCGGCACGCTGTATGCCGTGTACTCCTTCCTCGAAGACGCCGTGGGCTGCCGCTGGTGGTCCTCCAAGGTCAGCAGCATACCCCGGCTTCCGGATTTGACCGTCCCGGAGCAGCACGTGCGCTACGTGCCGCCGCTGGAATACCGGGAGACTTTTTGGGCGGACGCCTTCGACGGCGACTGGGCGGCGCGCAACAAGTCCAACGGCGACTCCGAACGATTGGCGGACAAGCACGGCGGCAGGATCCGCTACGGCGGGCCGTCTTTCGTCCACACGTTCGCCCATCTGGTGCCGCCGGCAACCTACTTCCAGGAGCATCCGGAGTACTTCAGCGAGGTCAACGGCCAGCGTCTGGACGGCTACGCCCAGGTGTGCGTCACGAACGAGGCGGTCAAGAAGCTGATCACCGACAAGGTGCTGGCGTACCTGCGCGACGACCCCACCGCGCAGATCATCTCGGTCTCGCAGAACGACTGCGACAAGCATTGCCTGTGCGCCAACTGCAAGAGGCTTGAGGAGGAAGAAGGCTCGCCGGCCGGGCCGCTGCTGCACCTGGTCAATCACGTGGCTGCCGAGGTCGGCAAGCAGTACCCGGAGGTGGCGATCGACACCCTTGCCTACCAGTACACTCGCCAGCCGCCGCGGCACGTCAAGCCGCTGCCCAACGTGATCGTCCGCCTGTGCAGCATCGAGTGCGACTTTGCCCGCCCGCTGACCGCGGAGAGCAACCGGAAGTTTGCGGACGACATCCGCGGCTGGTCCAAGATCTGTCAGCGCGTCTACATCTGGGACTACACGACCAATTTTGCCCACTACATCCAGCCGCATCCCAACCTGCGCGTCCTCGGCTCCAACATCCGTTTCTTTGTGGACCACGGAGTGCGGGGGATTTTCGAGCAAGGCGCCTACACGTCGCAGGGGGCCGAGTTCGCCGAACTGAAGGCCTGGGTGCTGGCCAAGTTGCTTTGGAATCCGCGGCTGGATGACCAGGCGCTGGTCCGCGAATTCGTCCACGGCTATTACGGCGCGGCCGCCGCGCCGATGCGGGAGTACATCGAGCTGATCCACGACGAGGCGGAGGCCAAGAACACGTACCTGACTTGCTTCAGTTCGGCGACGGCCGAATTCTTGAATCTGGCGATGTTGGCCCGAGCCGAGAAACTACTGGATCAAGCCGAGGCGGCGGTGAAGGACGATCCGGCCGTCTTGCACCGCGTCCAGGTCGCCCGGTTGCCCTTGCGCTACGTGTGGGCCACGCGCTGGTACGAGTTCCAGGACCAGGCGGCGCGCGAAAAAACCGCCTGGCCCGGTCCGGCCGACTACGCGCAAAACTGCCGGACGTTCCTCGAGGTCGCGAAAGCCGCCGGGGTCAGCATGATCTCGGAGGGCGCCCAACTCGCCGCTTTTGAACGCCGCACCATCGCCCTGGGCCGCACCAGTTCGCCCCCGCCGCCCGGCTGCGAAAACCTGCCGCGCGAGCAGTGGATCGACCTGCCCGACGCCACGTTCAATCTGGCTGCCGAGGGCACGTGGGCCACGATCGAGAAAGACGAACTGGCCGTGGACAAAACGGCTGCCCGCATGCCGGGCAATCATTATGAGTGGGCCGTGCAGCAAGGGCTGCTGGGCAAACCGCTGGCCAGGGACGCAATCTACGACGTGTACGCCTCGATCCGCGTCGAGAAGACGGGCAACGACGGTCCCGCCTTCAGCGCCGGCATCTACGACGCGAAGAACCGCGCGGGCCTGGGGCACGCCGGCTGCACCTGTGCCGAGATTGCGGACGATCAGTACCACGTTTACAAGCTCGGCAGCACCCGGCTCCACGGCGACGTCTACCTGTGGGCCGCGCCGCCCAGGAATCCGGACAACGTGCGGTCCGTCTGGGTGGACCGCTTTTGGCTGGTCAAAGCGAAGGCGGAGGCCGCTCGGTGAAGCCGGGTTGGGCGGTCCGCCTGGCGGCCGGGCCGTCCCGATCGCGCCGGCCCGGAGGGCGATTGGCACGCCGCTGTCCTGCCCCGCGGCAGCGGCTGCGATTCCGCGCCTCTTCATCCGGCCGCCGCTGCCGACTGGCCACGAGGGCGCCGTTCGTCGCTGCGGCGAAGGGACTCTCCTGCTGGAGGCATCTTGACGATAGAATGAAGACGGCGAATACGGATTTGGAAAGGCAAAGGGAGGCGTGCATGTCAAGTGCCGCCGATTTCACATGACGGGGGTAGTCCTTCTTTTGGTCGGCGGGCTGGCAACGCTTGCCATCGGAGGCGAGTTTCTCGTTCTGGGAGCGAAATGGTTGGTGGATGGATCGGTCGCGATTGCCAGACTCGTCGGCATGAGCGAATTGCTCGTCGGCTTGACTGTCGTTGCCGCAGGAACGTCCCTGCCGGAGGTCGCTGCCTCGGTCGTGGCGAGCGTCAAGGGAGAGCGCGACATCGCCGTAGGGAACATTGTGGGCAGCAACCTCTTCAACATCATGTGCGTGCTGGGGCTCTCGGCGGCCTTGGCCCCCGGCGGCGTCGATGTCTCGCCAACGGCGTTGCGATTGGACATCCCGATCATGATTGCCGTCGCGGTGGCCTGCCTTCCGATCTTCTTCACGGGCCACATGATTTCCCGCTGGGAAGGCGGCTTGTTCCTTGCCTACTACGTGGCGTATACGGCCTACGTGATTCTGGCCGCAACCAACGAGGCCGTCAGCCGGACGTTTGGCGGGATCCTGCTTGGCTTCGTGACGCCGCTGACGGTCGTCACGCTTCTGGTCTTTGTTGCCAGGGCCCTGCGAGCCGACGGAGCCAACCGCGCGCTGCGGCTGACGACGGCCGGCGGCGACCGGGCCACCGGTTACGTGATGAGCAACAAGATTGCGCGCCGCGGCGGACAGTTCGTCTGTACGTGGCTCGACGTCGAGCGGCAGAACCGGTGGGCGCTCGTGGACCTGGCGCGGGGCGAGATTCTGCGAACGGGCGTCATCGGCCAACGGCGGCAGGACAACCATTGCGGCGTGGCGCTGGCCACCGACACCGACGGCACGCTGCACGCGCTGGTCGGCGCGCATCACGGGAGTTTTGTCCATTACCGCTGGCTGCCGGACGAAGCGGACTGGACGCCCGTCGAGGACGGCCGGGCGGTCGGCGAGTCGGCCACCTATCCCAGCCTGGTCTGCGACGGCCGCGGGACGCTGCACGTGCTGTACCGGCGGGAAGCCAACGGCCGCGATGCGCATCTGGTTTACTGCCGGCGGCCCAGGCAAGGCCCGTGGTCCGAGCCACGCCTGCTGGTTCGGTCGGCGGTGAGCGAACACAGTTGGCTGACCAACGCGATCGAGGTCGGACCGTCGGGCCGATTGCACGCGGTGTTCTCGAACACGCAGTTGGTGCCCGGCCAAGGGCCCGACGCTCGCTATTACGGAGCTGCGCACGTGTATTCGGACGACGCCGGAGAGACTTGGCAGCAGTTCGGCGATGCGCATCCGTTGGTTCTTCCCGCTGAGGCCGGGTGGCTGCAACGCATCGAAGGTCCGAGCCTGTCCTCGGAACGCCGCGAAGCCCGCTACGGCGGAGCGCGCGGACCGTTGAACTCCTACTATCACAAGATGGTGCTCTCCAACCCGGCAGTTGACGAGCGCGGACGCCCCTGGGCGATCGTCCACAATCTCTTGACCGGCGACGCCCAACTGTATCGGCACGAAGCGAGCGGGACCTGGGTCGGCACGCCGCTGGCCGACGCGGTGCATTCGCTCTTGCCGGGTTACCAGATCCGGCCAACAACGTCAATCGCGTGCAGACCGAGGTCTGGCTCGACCAGCCCTGAAAAGTGACTGCAGAAAGGAAACACGGCCATGCTCCTCCTCCGATTGGCTGCCGCCGCGTGCGTGCTGACGGCGCTGAGCGCGCCGGCGCAGAACCGTCTGCCCGTGGCGCCGGTGAAAACGGTCACCGTTCAGGCGCATCCGTTCACCGGCGGCAGCGGGCGCGAGGACAGCATGTGGAGCGGGCTGTATGCGGCCCGCAGCGGGAAGTTGTACATCGGGCTGTGTACCCACGCGGAGGCGGCCCACTTCTACGAATTCGACCCGGCGTCGCGGACGATGCAGCATGTGGCCGATTTGACGGAGTTCAAGGGCGAACGCGGCCTGGGCATCCGCACCAGCGGCAAGATCCATGTCCGGATGGGCGAGGACGAGGCCGGGCGGATCTACTTCGGCGACTTCTGCGAGGACACGGGCCCGGAATGCGTCGACCCGGCCAGCTACCGCGGCCCGCACTGGTTCCGCTACGATCCGCAACAACAGCGGTTGGAGATCCTCGGCCAGATCAACCGCCAATGGGGCCTGCTCGGGTTCGTGTTGGAGCCGAAATATCAACGGCTGTACGGCCTGGCGGAGGACGGCCATCTGTACGCCTTCGATCTCCGCCGCAAGACGACCGTCGACCTCGGCCGCGTGGACGATTGGGACATCTGCCGCACAATCTTCTGCGACGACGCCGGCAACGTGTACGGCTCGTTTGCCACCGGCCGCATCTGGAAATACGATCCGAGGCAGGATCGGCTGCTGGATCTGGTCTCGCCGCGACTGCCGCTGGATCCGCGTTCGCTGCCGCGCACGATGTCCAACCCGATGATCGACCGCAAGGTGTACTGGCGGGTGATCGAGTGGGACCCGGTGGACCGCGTGGCCTACGGGATCATGGGCGGCGATTCGATGCTGTTCCGTTACGACCCGGACGACGGCCCGGAAGGCACGGTGACGCCGCTGGTGCGGATGTGCGCCGAACGCTACCTGCGCGGGCCGCCGCAGTTGATCCCGTTTTCGACGCTCGCGCTGACGATCGCCGACAACCGCCGCATCTATTACGCCCCGGTGCTGTCGGTGGCGTTCGATTACTCGGGCCAGTCGTGGGACGTGGCGGACGAACGCAAATTCACGGCCCAGTTGGCGGGCGAGACGGCGCCGCCGCAGTCGGTGCTGGTCGAGTACGACCTGGCCACGGGGCAGCGGCGAGAACTGGGCCAGATGCGAATCGCCGACGGCCGGCGCGTGTACGGACTCGGCGGAGCCTGCACCGGCAAGCAGGACGGGATGCTGTATTTCGTCGGCGCCGTCGAGGAGCGCGATCCGCAGCGCGTGGCGAACAAGATCGAAGACCGCTGGCCGTACAGCATGGCGCTGTTGAGTTGCAGTCCTGCGACCGCCGCGGGAGAAGGAGGTGCGCGATGAATCGCCAGCAGCTTCCGATCTGGGGCGCAATCCTGTTTGCCCTGCAGCTGGCGTCGGACACGGCGCATGCCCAGAAATGGGTCAACCCCCAGTTCGACGCGCACCGGCTCGACTATCGCGACCTCGGTTACCCCGACGTCACAGCGATCGACGCGGACAACTGCCCGATCACGGCCTTGTTGACCGCCGCCAGCGGCCGCGTGTACGGCGCGACCAGCGGCAAAGCCTCGTGCCTGTTTATGTACGACCGCAGCATCAACAAGGTCCGCCCGCTGGGCCGCATCGGCGAGGCTCGGGGCGTGTATCACGCGCTGGTCCAGGACCGCGACGGCACGCTGTACCTCGGCGGGGGCCTGAACGTGCTCGCCCCTGTCCCGCTGACCCAGGAATTTCCCGGCGGCTTTCGGGCGATCGAAGAGCAATTATGGAAAGACATCGCCGCCCCGTACGCGAATTACGCCGGCGGCCACCTCTATCGCTACGATCCCGCCCAGTACGACGCCGGCACGAGAATGCCGAACGAGCCATGTCCGCTGGAGGACCTCGGCGTGCCCGTGCCCGCCAACACGGTCTATGCCCTGGCGATCCATGCCCAAGCCCGCCAACTGTACGGCCTGACGTATCCCGATGCGCGATTCTTCGTCTGGGACCTGGAGAAAAAGCAGGTCCGCGACGTCGGCCCCGTGCTGGAACGCAAGGTGTATTCCGGCCCCGAACGGACGTGGCGAAGCGTGCCGCGTGCGCTGTACGTCGCGACGGACGGCCGGGTCTTCACGTCGGGCGAGGACGGACGGATCGTGACCTACGTTCCGGCGACGCAAAAGCTGCACCGTACGGCGATGCAGATTCCCGGCGAGTATTGGGAAGCCTGGAACTACTACGGCTACCCGGTCATCGAGCAATGGGCCGCCGACGCCAAGGGCCGCGTGTTTGGGGCGACCAGCGACGGATTCCTCTTTCAAATGGACGCCGAACACGAGCAAGTCGTCAACCTCGGCAAGCCGCGCGTCACGCGCCGCGTGCGGGCCATGACGCTCGGCTCCGACGAGCGGCTGTACCTGATCTGCGGCGAGTTCCAGGACGTGTGCAAGCTGATCAGCTACGACCTGACCGGCCGCGAAGGCTTCCGCGATTGGGGCGTACTGGCGGTGGACCGCAGTCCGTACTACGCTAAACGGGCCTACCAGTTCGACGCCATGACGACCGGGGTGGACGGCACGATCTTCATCGGCGAAAGCGACCGCCGCGCCAGCCTGTTCTTGTTCTTCCCCGGCGCCCAAGGCTTCGCGGGCGGCCTGAATCCGAGTAACCCGCGCTGACACCGCTCGCCGCGGGTCTCCGACCCCGACGAGACCGGCGACCGCAGGTGTTCCGCCAGCGTCACAGATCCTCCAGAAATCACGAAAGGACCCCGCATGAAAACGAAACTCGCCTTCCTCGCCCTCCAAACCACACTCTTGCTCGCAGCCGGTGTGCCTGCCGCGGAAACGCCGCCGGCCACGGCGGGCAAGACGGTGCGGCTGCTGACCATTGGCAACAGTTTCTCTCGGAATGCCACTCGATACCTGAACGACTTGGCCACCGCGGGCGGACATACGCTCGTTCATTGCCCCATCGTGGTCGGCGGAGCGTCACTGCAGTTGCACGCGGAGAAAGCCCAGAAGCACGAGCTGGATGCCAAGGACAAGGCCGGGCTGTATGCCAACGGGCGCAGCCTGCAGCAGGAACTGGCCTCCGATCGCTGGGATTTCGTCACGATCCAGCAGGCCAGCATCAAGAGTCACGACCTGAGCACGTACCGGCCGTATGCCGGCCAACTCCGCGATTTCATCCACAAGCACGCGCCCCAGGCTCAGTTGCTGGTACACCAGACCTGGGCCTATCGTTGCGACGACCCGCGGTTCGGAGTCACGGCGTCCAAGCCCGGCGAGCCGGCCACGCAGGAGGAGATGTATCGAGGCCTGACGAACGCCTACCGGACGATCGCCAAAGAGTTGGGCGCGCGGGTGATCCCCGTGGGCGACGCGCTGTATCTGGCGGACACTGATCCGCAGTGGGGCTACCGGCCGGACAAGCAGTTCGACTTCAAAACCGTCCAGGAGCCCGCGCTGCCCGACCAGACCCACTCGCTGCACGTGGGCTGGCGATGGTCCAAGCAGAAGGACGGCCGGACGAAGCTGGGCATGGACGGGCACCACGCCAATGCGGCGGGCGAATACCTGGGAGCTTGCGTGTTCTACGAAGTAATTTTCGGCGACAGCGTGGTGGGCAATCCTTTGGTTCCGCCGGGCCTGGACCCTGCCTACGCCAAGTTCCTCCGGGAGACTGCCCACCAGGCGGCCACGAACGTGGTACAACGGCGGGCCCCGGCCGCACAGCAACCCAGCGGCCAGGTTCCCGTGTTGGCGCCCTGATGGGACCTCGCCGTCCGCAGCGTCAGGACCGTCCCGCCGCTGCGGACCCGCCGGTGTTCGGGCGACGGAGTGACGGCGTGGCCTGGCTCGGCGAAGTGCTACGCCTTCGGTTGGGGCTTGGCCGGCCGTGACGGGGAACGGGCCTTGTCCTTTTTCGGTTTCTGGGCGGGGCGTTTCTCGTTGGCCTTCTGGGCCTTTGGCTTGCGTGCCCGCTCTTTGTCAGCCGTGCGGATCGTGATTCGCACGTCCACCGAAAGTCCGGACAGGATGTGAATCCCAGAGAGCACTTCGGTCTTGTTGCCCGACATCAATTCGGGCTCGATGTGGAATTCAGGCTTGATCTGATTGTCCGTGACCTGACACGTATTGTCGCTCAGGGCGCCCATCTTCTCCGGCCGGATCAGGCCGGACAGATTCGGAAAATTCGGTCTGCTCATCAGCTCCAGGATTTCCAGGAATCCCGCCGGTTTGGGCTCGCCGCCCGGTGCTTTGGCCGGTTCCGCGGCCGACGCGGCGCCACCCGCAAGCGAGGCGACAGAAAGCCCCGCCAGGATCAGTCCGAGGTAGTTTTTTGCTGCCATTGGTCGTCACTCCCATTCAGAATTGCAGGAATCCACACCCTCTCTGATGCTACTCAAAGCACGCGACCGACGCCAGCAGCCTCCTTATTTCGTCTTGTGCGGCGGCGCAGCGGCAGACGCCACGGGCTTTTCCCTGGAGCTCGACCGTTTCTGCCCCTGTGCCTCCTGCGGCTTCTCGTAACGGGGGCCGGACGGTAGACTAGGGGAACGCTGCACGCGCTGGGGGGGTTCCTTTTTCCGGTTTCTTTGCAACGGACGGTCGCTTATGAGGCAGGGCTGGTTTCTTTGGCGGATTCTGGGATTGGGGGCGCTGTCGCTGTCCTTCTGCGGGTGCCCCGGCACGTCGTCGCCAACGGCAGATCAGGCGACACCGGCTGGTCCCGTCGAGCCGTTGCGGTTGGTGGTCGTGGATGATCCCGGTCTGGCGGAGGCGGTCCAGCGGCAATGGCAGGCGCGTGCGGAGGGTGCGTTGGAGGTCCGCCGGATGACGTCTGAGGAGATCTGCGATCCGCGCCGCAAGCGATTGGCGGGCGACGCGGTGATTTATCCCAGCGGCCTGCTTGGCGAACTGGCGGAACGCGGCTGGATTTCGCCGCTGTCCGACGACGTGCTCGACTCGTCCGAATTCGCCCGGCGGGACATCTTCGATCACCTTCGGCAGCATGAAATCAAGTGGGGCGACCAGGTTTACGCCGCGCCGCTCGGCTCGCCGCCGCTGATGCTGGTGTACCGCCCCGACCTGCTGGACAAAGCCGGCGTCAAGCCTCCGGAAACCTGGGCGCAATACCTCGCTCTGAGCGAGCGGTTGGCCAAGTCCGCCGACTCGTTGCGGGGCACTCCGTCCGACTCCGGCGAATGGCATCCTGTGGCCGAACCGCTTGCGCCCGGCTGGGCGAGCCAAGTTCTGTTGGCGCGTGCCGCAGTCTATGCCCGTCACCGCAGCTACTTCGCTTCGCTGTTCGATCTGGATTCGATGGAGCCCTTGATCGCTTCGCCGCCGTTCGTCAGGGCCTTGGAGGAATTGGTGGCCGCCGCGAAATACCGTTCGCCGCGCGCGACCGAGCATTTGCCGGCCGACGTCTGGGAGCGGCTGCGGTCCGGCCAATGCGCCGTGGGTTTGACGTGGCCCAGCAACGCCGACACACCGACGTCGGCCAAGACCGCCGGCCCGGCAAGCCCGATCATGCTGGCTGCCGCCGAATTACCTGCATCGGCCGACGTGTACGACATCGGCAACGGGGAGTGGCAGCGCCGCGACTCCGCGGAAGACGGGCATGTCACTCTGCTGAGCGTCGCGGGCCGGCTGGGTTCGGTCGTCAAAGGGTCCGGCCGCGCTGCGACCGCCATGAGCCTGCTCATGCGGCTGACCAGCGCCGAGTGGAGCCGGGAGATTTCCCCGCACAGTCCCGCGACGACGCTGTACCGCACCAGTCAATTGCCGGGAGTCAAGGCCTGGGCCGGGGAGAGCTTTTCGGCGGACGCGGCGATGGCCTATGCGGAAACGGTCCAGCGGTGTTTTCGCCGGCAGTTGTCCTTGGATTCGGTGCGGCTGCCTGCCCGGAGCCGCTACTTGGCGGCCTTGGACGAGGCCGTTCACGCGGCCCTTCGCGGCGAGCATCCGGCATCCGAATGCCTGGCAGCGGCGGCAGACGAATGGCGCAAGATCAATCAGGATTTGGGGATCGAGAATCAGCGCCGAGCCTACTGGCGAAGCCTGGGGAAAAACCCGCCGTAGAGCGGCAAATTCGGAAAGTGGCTGCGGGTGTCCTAGACAGCCCCGCGACTCCGGGCTAGAATTCTGCCACTGGATTCGGGAAATCCGCACCAAGCTGGGGGCGTAGCTCAATTGGGAGAGCGCAGCGTTCGCAATGCTGAGGTCGAGGGTTCGACTCCCTTCGCCTCCACTAGCAGCTTGAACCGGCACGTAACCGTGCCGGTTTTTTTTTCGCTGCCACACACGCCCAATTCTCGGAAAGCCCCTGGACTCTTCCGCCAAGAGTTGCCATCGGAACGGGAAAGTTGTATCCTGCGGTTAGCGATTCTGGCAGGCGCGACAATCCCCGCACTGGGCGGGGTTCGTTCGCAAGACGGTTCCGTTTCTCCCGCCGCACGATTCTGTGATGAAAGGAGCATCGTCATGCCCGTCAAGAAGCTCAAAGAGTTCCTCGACAGCAACCGGGTCAAGTACGTCACGATCAGCCATTCGGCTGCGTACACCGCCCAGGAAATTGCCGCTTCCGCGCATGTTTCGGGCAAAGAGTTGGCCAAGACGGTGATGGTCAAAGTCGACGGCAAGATGGCGATGGCCGTCCTGCCCGCTTCGTTCAAGGTCGATTTGGAGCACCTGAAGGAGGCGGCCGGGGCGACCAGCGTCGAACTGGCCAGTGAACGGGATTTCCGCGACATGTTCCGGGGCTGCGAAACCGGGGGCATGCCGCCGTTCGGGAATCTGTTCGGGATGGACGTGTTCGTTTCGGCGAAATTGGCCGAGGACGCGGAGATCGTCTTTAACGCCGGCTCGCACACCGAACTGGTCAAGCTGGCCTACCGAGACTTCGTACGGCTGGTTCAGCCCAAAGTGCTTCACTTCGCCGCGGGCAAGGAATAGTCCCCGCGTGCCGATGCCAGAAGCGGAAGATCCGTTTTTTACAGAAGGGTTCAGACCGTGAGCAGTTCTCTGGATTCGAAGTCGACGCGCCGCGGTTTTCTCAAGAGCACCGGCCAAGCGGCAGCCGCCTCGGCGCTGGCGGGGGCGGTCGTGCCCCACGTCCATGCCGCAGAGGACAACACGATCCGCGTGGCCCTGATTGGCTGCGGCGGCCGAGGCACCGGCGCGGCCGCCAACGCGCTGTCGGTCCGAAACGGCCCGATCAAGCTCGTGGCCATGGCCGACGTGTTCGCGGACCGGCTGGCGGCCAGTTTCGCCAACCTGCAGAAGGCGCACGCCGACCGCCTGGACGTACCCGAAGACCGCCGCTTCGTCGGTTTCGACGCCTACCAGAAGGCCATGGACTGCTTGCGGCCGGGCGACGTCGCGGCGTTCGCCACTCCGCCCGCGTTCCGCTGGGTGCATTTCAGCTACGCCCTGCAGAAGGGCCTGAATGTGTTCATGGAAAAGCCGGTCACCGTCGACGGCCCCAGCACGCGGCGGATGCTGGAGTTGGCCGACAAGTCGGAGGCGGCGGGCCAGAAAGTGGGCGTCGGGCTGATGTGGCGGCATTGCAAGGCGCGGCAGGAACTGGTCGCTCGTGTCAAGGACGGCCAGATCGGCGACGTGGTCACGATGCGGTGCTACCGCCTGCACGGCCCCATCGGCTCGTTTGCCGCGCCACGCAAGCCGGAAGGCGTCTCGGAGGTCCTGCACCAGATCCGGTATTTCCACGGTTTCCTCTGGGCCAGCGGCGGGGCCTACAGCGACTTCTACATTCACAATATCGACGAACTGTGCTGGCTGAAGGACGCCTGGCCGGTCGAGGCTCACGCCTTGGGCGGCCGCCATTATCGCGGAGACAGCGTCGATCAGAACTTCGACAACTACTCCGTCGAGTACGTCTTTCCCGACGGCACGGACCTGTACCTGTACGGCCGCTGCATCCACGGCTGCGAGGACCGGTTCTCCGGCTACGTGCGCGGCAGCAAGGGGCTGGGCACGATCGAAAGCATGCGCGGCGGCGCCGGCATCTGTGCCGCCTACCACGGCCAAAAAGAGACCGACGACAAACTCATCTGGCGTTCGCCCCCGGTTCCCAGCCCTTACCAGTTGGAATGGGACGAACTGATCGACGCGATCCGCCAGAACAAGCCTTACAACGAAGCCCGCCGCGGAGCGATCGCCAGCCTCGTCACGTCCATGGGCCGCATGGCCGCCCACACCGGCCGGGCCGTCACCTACGACCAGATGCTCAGCTGCGACCACGAATTCGCCCCGGACCTCGACAAACTGGCCGCCGACGGCCCGCCGCCGCTGAAACCCAACGCGAACGGAGTCTATCCGGTTCCCATGCCCGGCATCGTGAGGAACCGGGAGTATTGACGCTCAACTCGAACAGCGTCTGCCGGAAGCGTTCACGACGTCGACACGTCGGGCTTTCCGTCCGCCCCATGGAGACGAAAACGGGTCAGGGCTTTTTAGAGCCTCCAAAGCACCGGTCGGCTCCGAGACAGGCCCAAGAAACAGTCCTGACCCCTTCCCTGGATCGCAAGGGTCACCTGGCCGCCCCACCCACTACCCAAGCTGCCCGGAATCGTTAAGATATGGGCCTTTGGAATTCCCCCAAACGTTCCCACCGGGGGCGCGGCACATTCCGGGCAAGGGACCTGTCGATGCGTCGCAGCCTGCCAGGAAATCGGTGGTTTCCGAACGGTGTCCACGGCAGTTGAAAAAGAGGTTGAATCATGCCCAAAAAAGTCGCCATTCTGTTCGCCGGCGGTCCTGCCCCGGCTGCCAACGCGGTCATCTCGGCGGCCGCGGTGTCCTTTCTTCGTCGCGGCATCGAAGTCATCGGCATCAAGAATGGCTACTCGCCGTTCGAGAAATTCGGCCCGGACCAGCCGCTGGTCGAAGGCAAGCACTACATCACGATCGACCATCCGATCCTGAAACGGACCCGCAACTCGCAAGGCATCCTGATCGGCACAGCCCGGACGAATCCCGGCAAGAACATCTCCCATCCCTCGCACCTGGACGACCTGAAACTGCGGGCGCCGTTGCAGCGCGTCTACGACGGCCTGCGCTCGCTGGGCGTCGACGGCCTGATCTCCATCGGCGGCGACGACACCCTGAAGACCGCCAACAAGTTCAAGCTGTTCCAGGACCGCCTGCCGGCCGGTTCGCCCCGCATCCCCGTCATCCACCTGCCCAAGACGATCGACAACGATTATCGCGGCATCGACTTCACCTTTGGTTATTTTACCGCGGTGGACGAGTTGGCCACGGAGATTCTTAACTTGCTCTACGACGCCGACGCCAACCGCGCGTACTTCATCGTCGAGTGCATGGGCCGCAGCGCCGGGTGGCTGGCCTATGGCGCGGCGATCGCCGGCGAAGCGAGCCTGGTGATGAGCGTCGAGGATATCATCGGCAGGTACCGGTCGGAGGAGTCTTACACCGATCCGAAGACCGGCGAGGTCAAGACGCGGCCAATCTTGAATATCGACGCCGTGCTCGACCTGATTGTCGGGACGATGCTGGCCCGCGAGAAGGATGGCAAGGAGTACGGCGTGATCGTGCTGGCTGAAGGCCTGTCCGAACTGCTGCCGATGGAAATCATCAAGGACGTGTCCCGCGACGATCACGGCCACATCGCCGTGGCCGAAGTCCGGTTGCACGAGCGGATGGTCAAGTTGATCGACCAGCGTTACACGGAAAAGACCGGCCGCAAGCGGCGGCTGCGCGGCGTCCAGTTGGGCTACACGGGCCGCTGCGGCAGACCGACCGCCTTTGACGCCATGCTCGGCAGCCAGTTGGGCGTCGGCGCGTTCCGCGCTCTCGAAGAGCAGAAACTGGACGGTGTGATGGTTTCCATCAAGGGTCAACTCGAATTGTGCTACGTGCCTTTCGAGGACCTGGTCGACCCGCAGACGCTGGTCACCGTCGTACGGCACATCGAGCCCGGCAGCGATTTCCACCGCCTGGCGCGGTTCCTGGAGACGCAGCTGAGTTCCTGAAAGAAAGCCGAAAGCGGGGCAAGGCAATCGGCGGCGTCAGCCTTGCCTCGGAGCACCTTCTTCGTGCTCAAACAACAACGCCATGTGAAACGTGAAGGCTCGACCGAGCCGTTCGCCGCAACGTGGCGCAAGCGTTGAAGTCCGGCTGTTCCGAGACGCCGGTCACTTGACCGGCACCAGGTGGAACTCGTCGTCGAACTGGACCACTTGCAGATCCTTGCCGACGGGCAGGGCCCGCAAGTCGGCTTCGATCTTGCTGCGGTCGCCGACGACGATCACGGTCAAATGCTCGCGGTCGAGGTACTTTTTGGCGACGCGGAGCACGTCTTCGGCGGTCACGGCCGTGATGTCCGGGATGACCCGGTTGAAGTAGTCGTCGGGCAGTTGGAATCCGACCAACGTCTCGAGCTGGCCCGCGACGTCGCTGGGCGTCTCGAAGCGGGCCGGGTAGCCGCGGGTCAGGTAGCCCTTGTTGAACTCCAACTCCTCCGGGCCGATCGGCCGGGCGCCGAGGATTCCCTCGAACTCCTTGAGGAATTCGACCAGCGCCGGCACCGTCACCGCGGTCTGGACGGCAGCCCGCGCCGTGAAGGGCCCCGGTTGGTGGACGCGCCAATCGAACGCCGTCCGCGCGCCGTAGGTGTAGCCCTTGTCCTCGCGGAGGTTCATGTTCAGCCGGCTGGAGAACTGCCCGCCGAAGATCGAATTCATCACGGTCAGGGCAAAGTAGTCCGGCGTCTTGCGTTCGGTCCCGACCAGGCAGACGGAGATCACCGATTGGGCCGCGTCGGGCTTGTCGACCAGCGTGACGGCCGTCGATGCCGCAGGCGGAATCGGCGGGAACGGCGGCTGCGTGACGTCGCCGGCCGCTTTCCAGCCGGCGAGCGACTTTTCCAAGGCCTGAACGATCTCGTCGGGGGTCACGTCGCCGACGGCGATCAGGCTGGCCCGGTCCGGCCGCACGTTCGCGCGGTAGAAAGCCTCCAAGTCGTCGCGGCCGATCGCCTTCAAGCTGGCCTCCGTCGAGTACATCGGCCGGCCGTACGGATGATCGTAGCCGTACAGCTTGGCGTTGACCGCCAGGCTGGCCAAGGCGTTCGGTTCGTTCCGCACTTGCATCAGCCGGCCGATGGCGATATTCCGCTGCCGCGCCAACTCTTCTTCCGGAAACGCCGGGTTCTGCAACACGTCGGCGAACACGTCCAACGCTTGAGGCAGCGTCCGTTTCAGCGTGTACAACCGCATGCCGGACAGGTCCCAATCGGACGACACGGAAAGCCGTGCGCCGATATTGGCCAACGCCTCGGCCACTTGATCGGACGAGCGAGTTTGGGTCCCTTCGGTCCAGACGGCCGCCAGCAGGTCGCTCAAGCCCGTTTTGCCCGGCGTGTCGCTGGACGTGCCGACCGGGAAGACCACGTTCAGACTGACGCTGGGCAGTTCATGGTTCTCGACCACCAGCACCTGCATCCCGTTGCTAAGCGTGCGGCGGTGGATGGGCGGCAGTTCGAACTTGGGCGGCGAGGCGCCCTGGGGCAACTGGCGGCGGTCGGCGTCTTCGGCGATGGGCGGGGCCGCCGGCAGCGGCGTCTCCTGGTAGCCCTTCGCCAGTTCCTCGCGCGTCTTGGCCGCCCCTTCGCGCGGGTCGGGCGCGAGTTTGGTCTGCGGGCCGGGCGTCACCTCCAAAACCATCTTCTTGGCGCCCAGATACTGCCTGGCCACTCGCTGCACGGCGGCGGGATCGACCTGCAGATAGCGGCCGAAGTCCTGTTCCAGGTAGCCCGGATCGCCGGCATACACGTTGTACAGGTTCAGCTGGTCAGCGCGCCCGCCGAAACCGCCCACGGATTCGAGGTGCTGGATCAGCGACGATTCGTGGCGGGCCAGCGCGCGGCCCACTTCCTCAGCGGAGGGCGACTCGGCCTGCAGGCGGGCGACTTCGCCCAGCACGGCGGCCTCCAGCTCAGCCAGCGACTGGCCAGGGCGGGCCGTGACCACGATGAAGAAGTTGCCGTCGATCTCGCGCGAGTTTTGTGACGCTTGCACGTCCTGGGCGATCTGCTTGTCGCGGACCAGCAGCCGGTACAGCCGCGACGTCTTGCCGCCCGCCAGGATGTCCGCCAGCACGTCCAGTTCGGCGTCGCCCGGCGCGTACAGCGGCACGCTGCGCCAGACCAGATGGAGTCGCGCCAGACCGATGCGATCGGTCATGTTCACGCGGATGTCTTCGGTCAACGGCCGAATCGGGGCCGGCGCGACCTTGGGCACCTTGGGGCCGGCAGGGATGGGCCCAAAGTACTTCTCCACCAGGCGCTTGGCCTTCGCCGGGTCGAAATCGCCGGCGATGCACAAGCTGGCGTTGGCGGGATGATAGAACCGGCGGAAGAAGTCCGCCACGTCTTCGCGCGAAGCGACCGCCAGGTCGGCCATCGAGCCGATCGTGGGCCAGCTGTAGGGATGGTCGGGCGGGTACAGGCCCGCCAGCAGCACTTCGTACACCAGGCCGTAGGGCCGGTTCTCGTAGCTCTGCCGCCGTTCGTTCCGCACCACGTCCCGCTGGTTGTCCAATTTCTCCTGCGTCATGGCCGGCAGCAGGAAGCCCATCCGGTCGGACTCCATCCACAGGGCCAGTTCCAGGTAATTTGACGGCACCGTTTCCCAATAATTCGTGCGGTCCTGGTTGGTCGAGCCGTTCAACTGGCCGCCCGCTTGCTGCAGCGGACCGAAGTAGTCCTTGTCGTAGTGCCGGGTGCCCTGGAACATCATGTGCTCGAACAGATGGGCAAAGCCCGTCCGGCCCGGCCGCTCGTTCTTGGAGCCCACGTGATACCAGACGTTGACCGCCACAATGGGCGTCGAATGGTCCTCGTGCAGGATCACCTGCAGTCCGTTCGCCAGGCAGTACTTCTCGAAGGGGATTTCCGGCAACCGAGCGGCGCTGGCACACTCCGCAGCGCCCGCCAGGAACGAGGCACAAGTGAAGGTCATCATCGCGATCATTGAGTCTCCTCTGCTAGCAGGATCACCCGTCTGTACACGCGCTGCGTAGGGTATCGCATCGCGTGCCGGCAGTCGAGTCCACGATAGCCAAACCACGGAAGCCCAATGCTTTGGCGACAGGATGCTGGCTGGCCGCAGGGGCTGCTGGAAAGCGGAAGGGGCAGCCCTGACGCCGTCGGCTCCGCAGGTTGTGCTATCACTGCATCTGCTCTGCCGCTTGAAAATTCTACAATCGACATGGCCTTGCCGCCGCCCTTTTGCTACTCTCCCGCCTCATTTTCCGCGCAGAGCGGATCATAACGACCCCGCTAGTTTTCTTGCCAGGAGCGTGAAGGTGTACATTTCCAGCCTGAGAATCGAACGTTTTGGTGTCTGGGCCGACTTGAGGCTTAACGGCTTTTCCGAGGGACTGAACGTCATCTACGGTCCCAACGGGTCTGGCAAGACGACGGTCGTTCGTTTCATCGGCGCGACGCTGTACGGGTTTGACGGCGAGATCCGCAGCCGGTACCTGTCGGCCGGCGTCAACGGCGGCGGATCGCTGACCGTGCAGGGACCGTTCGGACGCCGCACGGTGCTGCGGCATGATGAGGGTCCCGCGCGGGATCGGTTGCTCGTCGAGCACGCGGATGCCGCCGTCGGGGGTTTGTATCAGTTGCAGGATCTGCTGGGCGGCGTGCGGCAAGCGGCCTTCGACCGCTTGTTCCACGTCGAGTTCGAGGGCGACCTGGACGCCGACAAGCTGGTCCAAACAGCGTTGGCCGAAGGCTTCGACTTGCTGGGCGGTCACGCCGATACGGAACGCGCGGCCGAATTGCGGGAGCGGCTGCAAAGCAAACGCCAGGCGTTGGCGGAAATCGCGACGGCCGACATTGCGTTCGACGAACTGGTCCGACGGCGGCGGAGCTTGCAGCAGGAGACCGAATCGTTGCAGGTCTCGTTCCAGGACCGCCGCGCGGCCTGGGAACGACGCCTGCGACAACTGGACGAGAACATCGCCGACCTGGAAGAACAGTGGGAGGGCTTGGATTCCGAGTTGAAGTCGGTGACGGCCCAAATCGAAGCACGCCAGGCCGACAAGCGCGGCCGGGAAGCGGCTTTGCGCGACGCGCAACAGCGCCAATTCCAGCTGGATTCCCAGCGCCGCGACGCGCTGTGCCAGATCGACGCCCAATTGGAACGTTGGCGGCAGGTGCTGCGTGATCTGGAAGACCGCAACCGCCAGTTGCGCGATCAGGCCGGGCTCCAGCCCGGCCCGGACGCCCGCACCGAGGCCGACCCGCGGCGCTATCTGCGGCGTCTGGAAGACCGCGTCGACCAGCTGCAGAAATCCGTCGCCGCCCTGACGGCGGCAGCGGAACCCGGACGATGCCAGTGCGTCGAACTGCGCTCGGCGCTGCAGCCCGCGCTGGCGGCGATCCGCGGAGACCTCTACCGGCTGTGCAACGGCCTGAGCGATTGGGAACTCCGTTCGCAGCAGCGGGACACGCACAGCGAACTCGGCCAGATCCAGCGCTGCGAAGGCGAATTGCGTTCGGCGCTGGCCGGACTGTCACTGCAACGCCAGACGCTGCTGGCGGAGTTGGCCGCGGAAACCGACGGCGACCGTCTCGCCCTGCATCCGGACCATGTCGCCCTGTGCACTTGCCAGGAGCACCCGCATTCGCTGGACGCTGCGCCGCGGCCGAACGACGCGCCCCTGCCGGACGAGACCTTGCTCGCCTGGGAGGCCGAACTCCGCCGCCTGCTCGCCCGACAAAGCCATCTGCAGGACGATCTGGAAACGATGGACCGGGAACTGCACGAGCTGCGCGACCAGCGCCGGCAAGTTGCCTTGGAGTGCGATCCGGAATTCGAGGCCCACCAACTGAAGGCCAAGCGGCAGGAACTGGAGGACATCGAGGTCAGTCTGCGGCAATTCGAGCGGCGGCGAGAGTTGATGTCCGCGATCACCAAGCTGGAGGAGGAACTCCGCGAGCTGACCTCGCCAGTCCGCACGCCGGCCCTTCTGCTGGAAGCCTCGGACCTGCTCCGCCGCTTGACCGACGGCGATCTGCAGAAGCTGACCGTCAACGCCGATCGCTCCGTGTGCATCGACAATCGCCGCGGCGAGCGGCTGGCGTACTCGCAATTGAATTCCGGCGGCCGGGATCAAGTGTACCTGAGCCTGTGCCTGGCGGTGGTGGCCGCCTACGCGCGGCGCGGAACGCGGCTGCCGCTGCTGATCAATGACGCCTTTGGCAATCTCGACGCCCAGGGCGTGGCCGCCGCCGCGGCGCTGCTGAGCGATTTCTGCCGGGGCGGACACCAGGTGCTGCTGTTCACCCGTCATCAGCACGTCGCCGACCGTTTCTGCTCGCTGGACGTTCCCGTGCGCCAGTTGCCGCCGTTGGATCGCGTGCAGGTGGCGTTGCCGGCCGAAGAGCCGGTTTCCGTGTCGTCGCTGAATGAAATCAACCGCCAGCTGAACGCCATCGCCGCGGAGTTGGACGCGCCGCCGCAGACGTTCGAACGGCGGGCCTGGAATTCGGAGGAGTTCCCCGGTGAATTGACCGACCGAGTGCGGGCCAGGTCGCCGGAGCCGAGCCGGGAATCGGAAGTGCTTGACGCCGCTTCGGCCGCCGAATACTTCCTGTTGGAAAGCAGCCCGATTCAAGAGGCGCCGTCGATCGACGCGGCGACGGCCGAGCGATTCCGCAAGATCGGCGTGCTGCTGGTCCGCGATCTGTTGCGTTTGGACGTTGTGGAGGCCGCCGATCGGCTGCGGTACGCCGGCATCACGGGCCCCATGATCCGCCGCTGGCAAGCCGAGTCGCTGTTGGCTTGCCGTATCCCGCGACTGCGGCCGTACGACGCCCGGATCCTGGTCGCCTGCGGCATTACGACGCCCGATCAACTGGCCCGCCTGGAGGCCGAAGAACTGCTCCGCCGCGTCGAGCACTTCGCGGCGACCAGCACCGGCGCGGTGCTGCTGCGGGCCGGCAACCGCTACGAGCTGTCGCGGTTGATGGAATGGATTCACGCCGCCCGCCGAGACCGGCAGCGAAGCCGCGCTGCCAGCGAGGCCTCGCCACGGCCGCTGCGGGCCCCGCGCGACGACGACCGCCGTACGCAAACGGTGGCCGCCCGAAGCCAACGCGAAAGCCGCAGCCGGTCCGCAACTCCCAAGCCCGCCGCCCGGCCGGAAACCCCTTCGCCGGTCGTCTTGAAGATGGAAGCCGGCGCGGCGCCCCAACGCTTCTATCTGGAACTCTCCGACTCGATCGAGCAAGCGCCGTCGATCGGGCCCCGCATGGCCCAACGCCTGGAAGCCGTCGGCATCCGGACCGTCGCGGATTTCCTGCAGGCCGATCCGGCCTCGACGGCAACCCGCCTGGACCGCAAGAGCGTCGATGCCCAGGTGATCCGCGCCTGGCAGCAGCAAGCCGCTTTGGTGTGCCGAGTCCCCTGGCTCCGCGGCCACGACGCGCAGATCCTGGTGGCCTGCGGCGTCACCGATCCGGAATCGCTCGCCAAACTGGACGCGGCCACGTTCTGGAACACCGTGCAGCCGGTGGCACAAAGCGCCGAAGGCAAACGCATGCTCCGCACCAGCAAAGCCCCGGACCTGGAAGAAGTCACGCACTGGATCCAGTGGGCCGGCCAAGCGCGTACGCTCCGCGCGGCGTGAGGCGGTGGCCAGCGTAGGACGGATTTCAATCCATTCGAAACGGAGTGAATTCCGTTCTACCGGATGCGACCATCGGACGGACGTCGTGGATTGGATGCGGCATCCGTGGGATGGAAGCCGTGTCCCGGACCCGTTCGACGGACGTAGGGTGGGTCAGAGCGGACCAAGCCTTCGCAGCCGGAAACGCCAAACAAGTCAACGGCAGGGAAGTCGCCCGCAGCGCTCCGAGGCAGCGCCGGCCCACCG
>Ga0123334_1000391_pt1 | contig 58949 bp, 50 predicted proteins | sample BiotimSIPDNA_FD_89706 | JGI IMG/M metagenome (GOLD analysis project Ga0123334, IMG submission 89706) | Anaerobic biogas reactor microbial communites from Washington, USA - Biogas_R1 time_0 SIP DNA | ecosystem: Engineered > Bioreactor > Anaerobic > Unclassified | place: Washington, USA...
ACAGTCGGTGCCTATAACGCTGAGGGTCCACCCGTTCCCATTCCGAACACGGCAGTTAAGCTCAGCGGTGCCTAAAATACTTGGCTGGTAACGGCCCGGAAAAATCGGTCGGCGCCGACTTTACGAAGAGGACAGTTTAACTGTCCTCTTTTTTATATTTCAGAGAAACACGCTTATCATATTGCAAAGAGAACAAATGTATGTATATAATCATTAAAAGGACCCGGGTTCATTATCAGCCATGTAAACATAAATTAAAAAGACCGTTTTATTGAAATCAATGCTTACAGGATGTATAATAAATAGTCGGCGAATCTTTAATTTACAAGGGAAATCGTAATGAGCTATAAGATAGGCATAGACATAGGATCGACAACGGTAAAGGTCGCAGTATTGGATCGGGATAAACGGCTGATCTACAAGTCATATGAAAGACACTATTCAAAAGTGCGTGAAAAGGCCGCCGAGCAGCTGCGCGCCGCAGCCGGTATGCTCGAGGGCAAAAACGTGCATGCCGTAATTACCGGCTCGGCAGGTCTCGGTGTTTCCAAAGCGACGGGCATACCGTTCGTTCAGGAGGTATTCGCTACCGCCGCCGCCGTATCGGAATATATAAGCCATGCGGACGCAGCAATAGAGCTCGGCGGTGAGGACGCAAAGATAATATTTTTCGGAACAAGCCTTGAAGAAAGAATGAACGGTTCATGCGCGGGAGGCACGGGTGCTTTTATAGATCAGATGGCAACACTGCTCGGAGTAGACGCAGCGGCACTCGACAAATTGTCCTTTCAAAGCGAGCGCATATATCCTATAGCTTCCAGATGCGGAGTTTTCGCGAAGTCGGACATACAGCCGATACTCAATCAGGGAGGACGCAGGGAAGATGTGGCCGCATCGATATATCAGGCGGTAGTGGACCAGACGATAGCCGGCCTTACGCAGGGCAGAGAGCTCAAAGGAAAGATAGTATTTCTCGGAGGCCCGCTGTTTTTCCTTAAAGGACTGCGCGAACGTTTTATACAGACGCTCGGACTGGACGAGGAAAACGCGATATTTCCCGAAAACGCCGAATGCTTCGCCGCAATAGGCGCGGCATTATGCGCGGCCGACTATTCGAAAACAAAATTTGATGAGCTGCTGAGTCATTTGGACAACAGCACGTCTGTGTCGGCCGTAACCGACGCACTTGATCCGCTTTTTACAAATGAGCAAGAGTATGAGCTCTTTAAAGAAAGACACGCGCTCGCGACCCCCCGAATGGTTGACATAAATACATATAGCGGAGACGCTTTTCTCGGAATAGATGCCGGAAGCACGACAACTAAACTTATACTGGCGACTGAGGACGGCGGGATACTGTATTCATACTATGTTTCAAACAAAGGCAACCCGGTTACGGTAGTGCATCAGCAGCTGAAAAAGCTTCGCGAGATTTGCGGCGGCAGGATTAATATACGCGCAAGCGCGGTGACCGGCTACGGTGAAGAGCTTATAAAAAACGCTTTCGGTATAGATCTGGGTCTGGTTGAGACCGTTGCCCATTATCAGGCCGCAAAGCATTTCGATCCCGACGTGGATTTTATAATCGACATCGGCGGACAGGATATGAAATGCTTTAAAATAAGAAACAACGCTATAGACAGCATAATGCTCAATGAAGCCTGTTCGTCGGGCTGCGGGAGCTTTATAGAAACCTTTGCCCTGGCTCTGGGTTATGACATAGCAGAGTTTGCAGCGCTGGGACTGCTTAACGCAAATCCGGTCAACCTTGGTTCACGCTGCACCGTTTTCATGAATTCATCGGTCAAACAGGCGCAGAAGGAGGGGGCAAGCGTTTCCGACATCTCCGCCGGACTTTCCGTTTCTATTATCAAAAACGCGCTTTATAAGGTTATCAGGGCCGCTTCGGCGGACGAGCTCGGGAAAAACATCGTCGTGCAGGGCGGAACTTTCTTAAACGACGCGGTTCTGCGCGCGTTTGAGCTGGAGCTCGGAAGAAATGTGACAAGACCGGTAATAGCGGGGCTGATGGGCGCGTACGGAGCGGCGCTTTATGCCGCCGACAGAAAGCCTGAGGGAGAAAGCGGGACGTTAGGCGCCGCAGAGCTTGAGAGCTTTACGCATGCGGTGAAACCCGCCGTCTGCTCGGGATGTACGAACCGCTGCAGTCTGACGGTAAATACCTTTGACGGAGGGCGGCGGTTTATATCCGGAAACCGCTGCAGCCGTCCTTTGGGCGGGGAAAAGCGAAGCATTCCCAATATGTTCAGATATAAGTACGATAAGCTGATGTCAATGCAGGGCAAGGGCGGAGGGAACGGTTCGCGCGGTACGATAGGCATTCCTCTCGGACTGAATATGTATGAAAACCTGCCGTTTTGGTATGAGCTGTTCACGGCGCTGAACTTCGAGGTCATACTTCCGCCGCAGACATCGCGGGATACATACAAGCTCGGTCAAAGCACGATACCCTCGGATACGGTATGTTATCCGGCTAAGCTCATGCACGGACATGTTCAGGCTCTTGCGGATATGGGTGCCGATGCGATATTTTATCCGTGCATGTCTTACAATTTTAACGAAAAAAAGGGCGATAACCATTATAACTGTCCGGTTGTCGCGTATTATCCCGAACTTCTTGCCGCCAACATGCCGTCTCTGACCGGCGTACGCTACCTGATGCCCTATGCAGGACTGCACAGGCCCGCGGATTTCAGGAAACGTTTTTCGGCGTATATGGCCGAACAATTCGATGTGCCGCCCAGAGAAACCACAGCTGCGGTGGGGAGAGCGTATGCTGCATACCGGCGATTCAGGGAGGAAATGGAGCGCACAGGCCGACAATACATAGAGTGGGCGAGAGAAAACAACAAAACGATACTTGTGGTGGCAGGCAGACCGTATCACGCGGATCCGGAGATAAATCACGGAATAGACGATCTTATCGGTTCGCTGGACCTTGTATTAATAACCGAAGATGCCGTATCGGGCAATGTAGCAAGAGAAAGCCGGACGGTGCTTAACCAATGGACCTTCCAGGCGCGAATGTACGACGCGGCCCGTTATGTCGTGACGCAGCCTGATATGGAGCTGCTGCAGCTGATCTCGTTCGGCTGCGGTACCGACGCGATAACCTCGGACGAAATGCGCACTATCCTCGAGAGCGCGGGGAAGCTCTATACGCCTATTAAAATTGACGACATATCGAACCTCGGCGCTGTTAAGATAAGGCTCAGAAGCCTTATAGCGGCCGTTGAGGCAAGGAAGAGGAAGTAATGGCAAAGCTTGTTTATGACAGGACAGGGCGTCTCCTTTTTACCAAGGAGATGAAAAGGGACTACACGCTTCTTATACCGCAGATGCTGCCGATACACTTCGGGATGTTTGCGCGCTGTCTTCAGCTTTCGGGATATAAGTGCGAGACCCTGCAGACGAATCACAGGGGTATTGTGGATACCGGCCTTAAGTATGTGCACAACGATACCTGCTATCCGGCTCTTCTGGTTATCGGACAGCTTATCGAGGCAATAAACAGCGGCAGGTACGACAAAGACAGAGTCGGGCTTTTTATAACACAGACAGGCGGAGGATGCCGGGCCTCCAACTACATATATCTGCTCAGAAAAGCGCTTGAAAAGGCAGGGCTGTCCCAGGTGCCCGTGGTTTCGATCAATCTTTCGGGCCTCGAGCGCAATCCCGGTTTTTCCATGTCGCTTAAACTTATAAGGCAGTTTTGCTACAGTATTATGTACGGAGACCTTATAATGCTGTTGGCTAACCAGTGCAGACCGTATGAAGTAAATCCCGGTGAGACGGATATGCTTGTGAAAGCCTGGGAGGAAAGACTCGTTTCGGGCTTTGGTTCGGGTGAAGGCTTAAGCTACAAATCCATGTCTGCTAACTGCGTTAAAATAGTCCGGGATTTCGCTAAAATAGAGCTCAGCGGTAAAAAGAAGCCGCGAGTCGGTGTCGTCGGAGAAATATACGTGAAGTATTCGCCGCTGGGCAACAACGGTCTGGAGGAGTTTTTACTCTCGGAGGGCGCCGAACCTGTCGTACCCGGCCTGACGGATTTTGTGATTTTCAAAATATACAACCGGGACATTGATATCGATCTCTACGGCGGCAGTAAACTAAAAGCAATTGTCGTCCGGGCATTTGAGCGGTATGTGGAAAAGTGCCAGAAAGCGATGATAGCGGCGGTGGAAGAATACCCGAAGTTTCGCGCGCCCCGGCCTTTTTCGCATATCAGAGAGCTTGCGGCATCTTATTTGGGCGCGGGCAACAAGATGGGAGAAGGCTGGCTGCTCACGGGTGAAATGCTGGAACTGATCAGCGAAGGCACAAAGAATATAGTCTGCACTCAGCCGTTCGGCTGTCTTCCCAATCACATAGTGGGAAAGGGCATGATACGAAGGCTGAAGGACGATTATCCGGACTCAAACATAGTGGCGATAGATTATGACCCCGGAGCAACGAGGATCAATCAGGAAAACAGAATAAAGCTCATGCTGGCAAACGCCGCGCGCGGCGATGCGGTACAGGCAGGCGGGGAGCCGGAGCGTATAACTGCAGCCAAGGCTGACGATGATAATAAGCAGCCTCTGCCGGAAGGCATTGCGCGGGCATGATGTTTAAAATGACCTCAAGGCCGGACTTGACAAATTGGCCCGCTGCCCGCATAAACGGATATAATAAAAATGTCAGGAACGTCATCCGGTCAGGTTATTTACAGCCGACGCTTATAGATATGATTAAACGAGGGTTAATTAATGCGTGACTATATTTTCGTTAAAGGCGCAAGGGAAAACAATCTGAAGAACGTTGACGTAAAGATACCGCGGGACAAGTTTGTGGTGCTCACGGGCCTGTCCGGCAGCGGCAAGTCTTCATTGGCTTTTGACACGATATACGCCGAGGGACAAAGGCGCTATGTCGAATCTCTTTCCTCCTATGCGCGGCAGTTTCTGGGACAGATGGAAAAGCCTGATGTTGACTACATCGAGGGGCTCTCGCCGGCCATATCGATAGACCAGAAAACCACATCGAAAAACCCCCGCTCCACGGTGGGCACGGTGACGGAAATATACGACTACCTGCGTTTGCTGTGGGCCCGCATCGGTGTGCCGCACTGCCCCGGCTGCGGCAAAGAGATCAAGCAGCAAACAATAGACCAGATAACCGACCATGTAATGGAGCTTGAGCAGGGTACGCGCATACAGATCCTCGCGCCGGTAGTACGCGCGAGGAAAGGGGAATATGCGAAGGTATTCGATGATGCCAGAAAAAGCGGCTATGTGCGGGTGCGGGTCGACGGGTCCGTTTATGATCTCGCCGAACAGATTAAGCTTAATAAAAACCAGAAGCATACCATTGACATTGTCGTGGACCGCCTTGTCGTCAAAGAAGAGATGTCGCAGCGGCTCACCGATTCGATAGAAACCGCTTCCGCTCTCGCCGGTGGGACTGTCGTAATAAACATAGTCGGTGAGGATCGCGATATCCTGTTTTCGCAGAACTACGCCTGCGAAGACTGCGGCATATCGTTAGAGGAGATGACACCCCGTATGTTCTCCTTTAACAGTCCGTACGGAGCCTGTCCGGAATGCGCGGGGCTGGGCGTTCAGCTTTCGGTAGATACAGACTTAATCATACCGAATCCCGCTCTTTCCATAATGGAAGGAGCAATTTGCGCGTCCAACTGGGGCAATGTGAAAAACGACAGCATATCGCGCATGTATTTTGAAGCGCTGGCGAAGCTCTACCGCTTCAGATTGACAACCCCTATAAAAGATATTCCCAAGGAAGCGCTCGATGCCATTCTATACGGAACCAAAGGCCAAAAGCTAACGCTGCACTATGAGCGGGAGCAGGGTACCGGAAATCTCTATCAGCCTTTTGAGGGCATTGTGAACAACCTCGAACGCAGATATCGCGAGACGCAGAGCCAGGCGATGCACGACGAGATAGAGCAATATATGTCTGAGCATCCGTGCCCGAAATGTAAGGGGAGAAAGCTGAAGGATGATGTGCTGGCAGTTACCGTGGGAGGAATAAACATTGCGGATTTCACGGAAAAAGCCGTCGTCGAGGCTCTGAGTTTTCTGGATGCTCTGACTCTTACCGGGAAAGAGGCGATTATTGCCGACAGAATACTCAAGGAGATAAAAGAAAGACTCGGCTTTTTAAGAAGCGTGGGGCTTGAGTATCTTACCCTCTCGAGGCAGGCGGGAAGCCTGTCCGGCGGCGAAAGCCAAAGGATAAGACTTGCAACGCAGATCGGTTCTTCTTTGATGGGAGTGCTGTACATCCTGGACGAACCGAGCATCGGGCTTCACCAGCGGGACAACCGAAAGCTTCTGACCACACTCAAGCGTCTGCGCGATATAGGAAATACGCTTATTGTGGTGGAACATGATGAAGAAACCATCCTTGAGGCGGACTATGTGGTGGATGTCGGACCCGGCGCCGGAATCCACGGCGGAGAAATTGTCTTCTGCGGCACGCCGGAAGCCCTGATGAAATGCGAAAGCAGCATTACGGGGCGGTATCTGAGCGGTAAAGAAAGCATATCTGTTCCTCAGACACGAAGGAGCGGAAGCGGCAAGTATCTTCAGGTGCTGGACGCGGCCGAAAACAACCTGAAGAACCTTGATATACAGATTCCGCTGGGTGTGTTCAACTGCGTGACGGGTGTTTCCGGGAGCGGAAAATCATCGCTCGTGAATATGATTATATACAGAGCGCTGGCGGCCGAACTCAATCGTGTTAAGATAAAGCCCGGTAAGTACGGGGCTATAAAGGGACTTGAGTATCTCGACAAGATCATTGCGATAGATCAGGATCCCATCGGAAGGACCCCTCGGTCAAACCCGGCGACATATACAGGAGTTTTTAACGATATCAGAGAACTTTTCGCTCAAACGCAGGACGCACGCGCCAGGGGCTACGGATCAGGTCGTTTCTCGTTTAATGTTCGCGGGGGACGGTGCGAGGCCTGCAGCGGCGACGGACTGATTAAAATCGAAATGCATTTTCTCCCCGATATTTATGTTCCCTGCGAGGTATGCAAAGGAAGACGATATAACCGCGAAACTCTGGAAGTGCGGTATAAAGGGAAAAATATCTACGAAGTGCTTGATATGACGGTTGATGAAGCGCTTGAATTTTTCGGGAGCTATCCGAAAATAAAAGCCAAGATTGAGGCGCTCTGGGATGTCGGACTTGATTATATAAAACTCGGCCAGCCTTCCACTACCCTTTCGGGAGGCGAGGCTCAGCGTGTCAAGCTGGCCACGGAGCTGTCCAAGCGCTCAACCGGTTCGACGATGTATGTGCTCGACGAGCCGACGACGGGACTGCACAGCGCCGACGTACAAAAGCTGTTGAAGGTGCTCAACCGGCTTGTGGACGCCGGGAATACCGTAATAGTAATCGAGCATAATCTTGATGTCATTAAAACCGCAGACTGGATCATAGACCTCGGTCCGGAAGGGGGAGACAGAGGCGGACAGATCATCTGCTGCGGAACGCCGGAACAGGTTTCGGACGTTGAGCAGAGTTACACGGGGCAGTACCTGAAAGCGGCACTGGATATGAAATAACAAACGGAATATTAGAGGAATACAGCGTAACACCGTTTCCTGCAAGGCATATAATGAACCAAAAGGAGCGGTTTGCGATGTTTATCTTTCAGGTGGTAACGACAGCTGCGATAATCTGCGCTGCTTTGTTCGGCATAATGCTGGCTTACGAAAAGCTGGTCACACCGGTGCGTCCGGGTAAGGGCGAAAGACTCGAGGCGGTTTTGCATGTCTCGGGTGAGGCAACGGAACTGGAAAATACCGTAAGGGGCCTTATGTATCTGCGGGACAGCGGGCGCATACATATGGACGTTGTAATAATCGATGAGGGCATGGGGGAAGAGACGGAGAAGACAGCGCAGATGCTGTCAAGAGATTCCGCAGGACTTACCTTTCTGAAGAGAACGGAGAATTCGGATGAACAACGAAGGACAGGAGCTTTCCGGAAGCGTTGAATCGGTAATATACCAAAACGAAGAAAACGGTTATACCGTACTCAGGCTGAGAACAGAAGACGGCGGAATATCCACCGTCGTTGGCTGCCTGCCCTTCGCAGTATCCGGAGAACGTCTTGCGCTGACGGGTTCGTGGGCGAAGCATCCTTTCCACGGAGACCAGTTTAAGGTGCAGACCGCGGAGCGCCTTATGCCGAAGAGTGTAACGGAGATTACCGAATACCTCTCGTCGGGAGCGATAAAAGGCATAGGGCCCGCAACCGCAAGACAGATTGTTGAGCGCTTCGGACCGGATTCTTTAAACGTGATCGAAGAAGAGCCGGAGCGTCTGGCCGAAATTAAAGGTATTAACATGAAACGCGCGAGGGAGATCGGCGCCTCATTCAGAAGGCAGTCTTCCCTGCGAAGACTCATGGAGTTTTTCGCGGAAAATAACGTCAAGCTGTATTATGCCCTGCGTTTATATAAGATTTACGGGGACGACGCGCGGGCGGCGCTTATGGACAACCCTTATATATTAACCGACGAGTTTATCGGAGCCGATTTCGCGGAGGCGGACAAGCTGGCCATTTCAATGGATTTTGATGCCGATTCGCCCGAAAGACTTCAGGCCGCGGTTGTATTTGAGCTGACGCACAACGCGGGAAACGGACACACCTTTATCCCGAGGGAACTGCTCAAAGACGCGGTAAATCAGCTTATACATGTCTGCGGTGATCCGGTCGAAACGGCAATTGACGAACTGATAAAAGCGGGTTCGGTCATCTGCGAGGATATCGCAGGCAGGCAGGCCTGCTATCTGGCAAGGCTGTACAACGCGGAGAACTTTGTGGCTTCCCGGATCAAGGCCATGTCGCGGGTTGTGCCGCTCAGCTGCGATATAGTGCCGATAATTGACGAAGCAGAAAGTGAGTTGGGCATAAAGCTCGCCGACGCGCAGCGTCTCGCGGTTTCATCGGCGGCGAATTTCGGTATTATGGCGCTCACGGGCGGTCCGGGTACGGGCAAGACGACCACCGTGCGAACCATACTGCGAATGTTTGACCGGATGGGACTTTCAGCCGCACTGACAGCACCCACCGGACGGGCCGCAAAACGCATGTCGGAGCTTGCGGGGCGCGACGCATCCACAATTCACAGACTGCTTGAGACAGGTTTTGACGGGCAAAGCGGAGAGCCGGTTTTCAAGCGCGACTCCTCCGACCCGCTGTTTAACGACGTCATAATACTGGATGAGGCGTCAATGGTTGACATAACGCTGATGGCGGCCCTGCTTGACGCGATGAAGCCCGACTGCAGGCTGGTTATGGTGGGAGATGCCGATCAGCTGCCCTCAGTGGGACCGGGCAATCTTTTTTCCGATGTTATAAGAAGCGGCGCCGTTGCGACCGTGCGTCTTACCGAGGTGTTTCGTCAGGCCGAGGAAAGCAGTATAGTTAAAAACGCGCACCTTATAAACCGCGGCGAATTACCGGATCTGACCGAAAACAAGGGAGATTTTTTCTTCCTTTCGCGCCGTGACGGAGAAAAGGCCGCGGACACGATAGCCGAGTTATGTGCGCAGCGTCTGCCTGAAAAAATGGCTATCGAGCCGGCGCAGATACAGGTCCTTTCACCGACCAGACATTACGCCACAGGTACCGTGAGTTTAAATAAACGCCTGCAGGAAGTGCTTAATCCGCCCGCGGAAGGGAAAAGCGAGAAATTATTCGGCGAATTTGTTTTCCGCTGCGGTGACAGAGTGATGCAAACGAGAAACAACTATGATATAATTTGGCGAAAACAGAGCGGCGAATCCGGTATGGGAGTGTTCAACGGCGATGTCGGGCACATAAGCGAGATTTCAACGGAAAATCAGACGATGACTGTGGAGTTTGATGACCGGCAGGTAGTATACAGCTTTGATATGCTTGCGGATATTGAGCCGGCTTACGCGATGACGATACATAAATCGCAGGGCAGTGAATACAGAGCGGTCATTTTGTCGCTGGTAAAAAGCGCTCGCTCTCTAATAAGCAGGGCAATACTCTACACCGCGGTAACCAGGGCAAAGGATCTTCTGATAATCGTCGGAGATCGGGAGATGGTTGAAGCGATGGTAAAAAACGATAAGCCTCAAAGGAGATACAGCGGACTGAAAACAAGACTTATGTCCTGATCGGAATCACGATGTATTGACAAGGTGAACTGATGGGTATAATTACCGTATTGTCCGATCTGCTCTTTCCCGCGCGATGCGTTTTCTGCAGGAGATTTCTCAATGAAGGAGAATCGTCAGTTTGCCGCGGCTGTGCAAAATCACTTCCTTACACCGGGAAAAACTGCGAACGCTCCGGAGACGGTTTCACCGTTTGTGTCGCGCCCTTGTATTACAGGCATGATGCAAGAAAAGCGATGCTGCGGTTTAAGTTCGGCGCAAAGTCCTCCTATGCCGACTGCTTCGGAAAACTTATCGCGGACTGCGTAAGAGAGAACCTTGCCGGCAGGTATGACGTTATAACCTGGGTCCCCCTCAGCAGGAAGCGGCTGAGGAAAAGAGGCTACTCTCAGTCCGGGCTGCTGGCCGAAGCCGTTGCGCGTCATACGGGCGGCACGGTACAGCGCCTGCTCGATAAGACCGTTGAAGCAGCGCCCCAGTCATCGATGAAGGGTTATGCGAGCCGCCGTAACAATATTAAGGGCGCTTTTGCCGTAAAGGACCCGGAGCCGGTTTCAGGCAAGCGAATACTGCTGATTGACGATATAATAACAACCGGCGCAACTTTGTCCGAGTGCGCCAAAGTACTGCGCAGGGCAGGCGCAGCGGATGTGTTGTGTGCGGTTCTGTGCCGTTAAATAGCCGCTCAAATTATGAAACTCGGAGGGTTTTCATGCTTTTCGGAAAGGATATCGGAATTGACCTCGGCACCGCGTCGGTGATCGTATATGTGAAGGGCAAGGGAATAGTACTGCGTGAGCCGTCTGTAGTGGCAGTGGACAAGAACACGGGCCGTCTGCTGAAGGTAGGGGAGGAAGCGCAGCAGATGCTGGGCAGAACGCCGGGTAATATCGTAGCTATAAGACCTTTGAAGGAAGGCGTCATTTCTGATTATGAGATGACAGAGCGGATGCTAAAGGAGCTGATCAGAAAGATCACCTCGTTCAGCCTTTTTAAGCCGCGCCTGCTTATCTGCATACCGAGCGGCATATCCGAGGTTGAAGAACGAGCGGTAATAGACGCCGGAATGCAGGCCGGCGCGAGAAAGGTATATCTGATAGAAGAGCCGGTCGCAGCAGCTATCGGCGCGGGCATAGACATAACCGAGGCTACGGGGCATATGGTGATCGATATCGGCGGAGGAACGACAAATATCGCGGTCATATCGCTTTCGGGTGTAGTGCAGTCGGAGTCGATTAAGATCGCGGGTGATGAGTTTGATCAGGCGCTTATACGTTTTATAAAGAAAAAGCACAACATACTCATCGGGGAGCGCACGGCCGAGGACCTGAAAATCAATATCGGCTGCGTATTCACCCGGCCGGAGGAAATAAGCGCCGAGGTAAAGGGAAGATGTCTTTTGACCGGCCTCCCCAGAATGTTCACGATAAGTTCGGACGAGTGCCGTCTGGCCTTTGAGGAAGTATGCGAACGAGTCCTCGATTCCGTGCACGGTGTCCTGGAGAACACGCCTCCCGAGCTGGTGGCGGACATATCGCAAAACGGGATAACGCTGACGGGCGGAGGGAGTTTGCTGTGGGGTTTCGACAAGCTCATTGAGTCCCGAACCGGTATTAAGACCCGTCTTGCCGACGACGCGGAAACCTGTGTGGCCTACGGAATAGGTAAAGCGCTCGATTGGCTTGCGGATATGCAGGAGGGCACAATAAATCTCGCGCGCCGTAAACAGCTGATATAAAGGATCGAATTAACACGGCAGCGGGCCTAAAAAGCCTGCTGCCGTCTGCGAAAAGAGGTTTCCGGATGGGATATAAAGAGAGCTTTATAGACTTCATGACCGCGTCCGGTGTTTTGACATTCGGTGATTTCATAACAAAGAGCGGACGCAGGACCCCTTATTTCATTAACACGGGCAGCTACAGGACAGGCGCTCAGGTTTCCTCGCTGGGCGATTTTTATGCCGATTGTATACAGGAGTCAAAAGAGAACTTCGACGTGCTCTTCGGTCCCGCCTATAAGGGTATACCTTTGGCTGTTTCAACCTCGATTTCCCTTTGGAGAAAATACGGCAGGGATATCCCGTATTCCTTTAACCGCAAGGAGATAAAAGACCATGGTGAGGGAGGCGCGATCGTCGGTCAGCAGCTCTGCGACGGCATGCGGGTCGCGATAATCGAGGATGTCGTTACGGCAGGTACGGCCGTGCGGGAGACACTCGCGCTGATGCGGATTTTCGCGAAGGTCGATGTCACCGCGCTGTATGTGTCGGTGGATCGCATGGAGCGGGGCAGCGGGGTGCTGAGCGCTCTGGACGAGCTTCAAAAAACGTTGGGAATCAAAGTGTACCCGATCGTTACGGTGCGGGAGATTATTTCATATCTTTCCGATAGCGGCAGGCTCGGCGCGGAGCAAGCCGCGAGAATGGAATCTTACCTCGCGGAATTCGGAGCGGACAATGGCTGATACGGAAAGAAACCTTCACGAAGGTCACAGAGAACGGCTAAGGCAGCGTTTTCTCGGAGGCGGGCTGGAGGGCTTTGACGACCATACCGCGCTTGAACTGCTTTTGTGTTTCGCTATACCGCGCCGCGACGTTAATATTATCGCGCATCGGCTTATGGATACCTTCGGCAGCCTGCATGCCGTTTTGAACGCACCGGTCGAAGAACTCATCAAGGTTGAGGGTATAGGTGCCGGTGCGGCTGCTTTAATCGCGCTTGTGCCGCAGATTGCCAGACGGGGAGCCCTTTCCCTCTCGGAGGCAAAAAAACATCCTAAGCTTACAAGCAGTAAAATTGCCGGTCGGTTCATCCTCCCGTATTTTTCGGGCGAACGCACCGAGGTAGTGTACCTGATGACTCTTGATAATAAATGCAGGCTGATAAACTGCCGTAAAATCTCCGAAGGTGAGCTTAATTACGCAAATATCAGCACGCGCAAGGTAGTTGAAGCCGCAATACGGGATAACGCGACATCCGTAATCCTTGCGCACAACCATACCAGCGGAGCGCCGCTGCCGTCACAATGCGATATTCAGGCTACCGAGCAGCTTCAAAGCTCTCTTTCGTCGGTGGGTATAAGCCTTCTTGATCATATTGTCGTGGCGGATGATGATTTCGTGTCGGTGGCAGACGCCTATACGACGGACAACGACAGTTGACATAACACAATAATAGTTTACATAATAATACTCGGCTGTTCCGGCATTTGATTTGACAGGGGGTGTTCCCGTGAGTGTATTTAAAGTAGTCAGCGATTATACGCCTTCCGGCGACCAGCCTCAGGCTATTGAAGCGCTGGCACGCGGTCTGGAAGCGGGATTATCCGAACAGACGCTGCTGGGCGTTACCGGGTCCGGAAAAACATATACCATGGCAAAAGTTATAGAGCGGGTGCAGCGCCCTACGCTGGTTCTTGCGCATAATAAAATACTCGCGGCTCAGCTGTGCAGCGAATTTAAAGAGTTCTTTCCGGATAACGCCGTAGAGTATTTCGTTTCCTATTACGACTATTACCAGCCGGAAGCTTATATACCGCATACGGACACTTATATTGAAAAAGACTCAAGCATCAATGACGAGATCGAGCGCCTGCGCCACAGCGCAACATCCGCGCTTTTCGAACGAAGGGATGTTATCGTTGTTTCGTCTGTCTCCTGCATATACGGCCTGGGTGACCCTATCGATTATTCGAGCATGGTGATCTCGCTGCGCGAGGGTCAGCAGCGAAGCCGGGACGAAGTGCTTAAAAAGCTCGTGGAGATACGTTATGAACGAAATGACCTTGCATTCAGCAGAAACACTTTCAGAGTTCGCGGTGACACGGTGGAGATATATCCCTCATACTCTGCAGACAGTGCCGTACGAATTGAGTTTTTCGGCGACGAGGTTGAAAGGATCCAGGAGATTAGAGTTGTCACCGGAGAGCCTATGCGGCGTATTTCGCATGCTGCAATATATCCGGCCTCTCACTATGTGACCACAAGGGGAAAAATGGAGAAGGCGATACGGGAAATACAGGCCGAGCTCGACGAGAGAGTCGCCTGGCTGGAGAAAAACGAAAAGCTGCTCGAGGCGCAAAGGCTGCGCCAGCGCACAATGTATGATCTTGAGATGATGCGCGAGCTGGGATACTGTTCCGGAATAGAAAACTACTCGCGCATAATAAGCGGAAGAGCGCCGGGCAGCGCTCCGATGACTCTTCTTGACTATTTTCCCGAAGATTTTATTTTATTCGTCGATGAATCACACGTATCTTTACCGCAGGTAAGAGCAATGTATCGCGGAGACCGCGCGCGCAAGGAAAACTTAGTGGAATACGGCTTTCGCCTGCCCAGCGCGTTTGACAACAGACCTCTGACCTTCGATGAGTTTAACAGCAGAGTCAGGCAGTTCGTATATGTATCGGCTACCCCCGCGGAATATGAAAGATCGCGCAGCGGTCAGATAGTGGAGCAGATAATTCGTCCCACCGGCCTTGTTGACCCGCTTGTGGAAGTAAGACCCAGCGAAGGACAAATAGACGATCTGATCGGTGAAATAAACGCTCGAGCCGCGAAAAACGAGAGGACGCTTGTGACTACGCTGACTAAAAAGATGGCGGAGGATCTGACAGACTATCTGCGGAATTCCGGAATCAGGGTTCGCTATATGCACCATGACATTAACAGTATGGAGCGAATGGAGATCATTCGTGACCTGCGCCTGGGCGAGTTTGATGCGCTCGTCGGCATAAATCTTTTAAGGGAGGGCCTCGATCTGCCGGAAGTGTCGCTTGTAGCAATACTGGACGCGGACAAGGAGGGTTTCCTGCGAAGCGCCACGGCGCTTATTCAGACAATAGGCAGAGCTGCCAGGAATGCCGAGGGGAAAATAATCATGTACGCCGATTCGGTGACCCCATCTATGTCGGCGGCTATCGGAGAGACCGAGCGGAGAAGAGCAAAGCAGATCGTTTTTAATGAGGAGCACGGTATAGTGCCGAAGACGATCATAAAAAGCGTGCGCGACCTTATCGAAATATCAAAAGACGAGAGTTCCGAAATGCGCAGGGGAGACGGTGTTAAAATGACCGTCAGGGAGCGCGAAGAAGCTATAGCAAAGCTTGAAAAAGAAATGCTGCGCGCTTCAAAGCTGCTTGAGTTTGAGTATGCCGCCGTGCTCAGGGACAGGATAATTAAGCTGCGTGCGGAAAAGTGAAGCAAAAACCAAAGGCAGCGCCGGCACGGTCTGATTAACGCTGCTCGTAAAGTGCGATAACTTACACGGAAAAGGCACGGAAGCGGAGGAATGATGAATCCGCTGCCGTGCCTTTTTCAGCTTTTTATAAACGTCCGTCTCAGCTGCCGACTTGTTATTGCCGTTATTTTTTAATGGGATAACGGCGTAAATGGTTTCGGCCGCGGACGCGTCTTCCTTTTTTACTTCTTGTAACCTGCGCGCCTTTTGGCGAGTTTCTTTCGGCGCATAATCATTATGAGAACAAGCGCGGCGGCGATAACGACAATTACGATGCCGCCCCAGAGCAGATAGCTGCCGGAGCTGTCGGTGGTCTTGACTTCAAGCCACAGGGAATCCATCAGCTGCGTGCTCTCGGTAGAAAGGGTAAGGAAAATCTTCCCGCGCTCAAGGGTCTCTTCGGACGGATATGCGACCTCGTTTTGGGTGAGCTCCTCACTCATATATTCCTTTGCGGCGCTGACGGGCGTGGAGTAGCCGAGGTAATCGAGGTTTTGTCCCGAGATTTCCGGTGAGCATAAAAAATTGATATAAGCCTCGGCCGCTTCCTTGTTTTCGCTGTTTGCGGGTATGCACATGGCGTCTATAAAGAGGTTGAAGCCCTCCTCGGGGAAGCAGAAAGCAAGAGCTTCGTTTTCCTGCACCATGAGAAGATAATCTCCCGCGTAATACGGCGCTATCCAGGCCTCCTCGCGCTGCATCTTTGCGAAGATCTGATCCATCACATAACTTTGAACCAGCGGTTTTTGTGCTACAAGCAGATCCGCCGCCGCTTTCAAAGAAGCCGGATCTTCGGTGTTGATATCAAGACCGAGCATAAATTCGGCTATACCGAACGCATCGCGGGGATTATCAAACATTAATATCTTGCCCGCGTAGTCCTCGTTCCACAACGCTTCCCAGCCGGTGACGTCTTTTACATATTTGGTGTTGTAGATAATACCGACGCTGCCCCAGGTGTAGGGAACGCTGTAGCGGTTTTCGGGGTCGAACGCGGTATTCTTGTATTGTTCGTCAACGTATTGATAATTGGGGATATTATCGAAATTAAGTTCCGCAAGCATGCCCTCGCCGATAAGGCGGGCTATCATATAGTCAGATGGTATAATCACATCGTATGATGAGCCGCCTGTTTTTAGCTTTGTATAAAGCGTTTCATTGCTCTCGTAGGTCATATAGTTTACATTAATTCCGGTTGCTTCCGTGAAGGCCGCGTTAACGTCAATGTATCCGTCCGAACCGTCCGAAATATACTGTCCCCAGTTGTATACGTTGATGGTGGCTGATGAAGTGTCCTTTGAAGCGGCGCACGAGGCCGCTGCCGCCAATATCAGCGCGAACATAAAAAGCGCGGCTGCCCTGCGCAAGCGGTATGATAATAATCTTTTCATGATCCTGCTCTCCTCAGTTTTGAAATGATATCGGGTGGGCGAATGCGGCGTCGATTTTTAATGTCGCGCGCCTGCAGAATATTCATTAGTATCATCACAAGAAGGATAACTATGAATAAAAGCGTGAACAGCGCGTATATCTTGGGCTGTAACGGCCGCTTTGTATAGTTGTATATTTCAACGGGCAGGGTTATATATTTCGCCCCGTATACGAAGTAGCTGATAACGAAATCGTCCAGCGACATGGTAAAGGACATCAAAGCGCCCGAAATGATGCCGGGCATGATTTCCGGCATGACAACCTTGAAAAAGGCCTGGATCGGAGTGCAGCCGAGGTCCATGGCAGCCTCGGATAAGTGGATGTCCATTTGACGCAGTTTCGGCAGAACGGATAGAATGACATACGGAAGGTTGAAGGTGATATGAGCGATCAGAAGCGTAAGAAATCCCATGACATTGTTGGTTTTCATAGCGCGCCCGACAAAAGCGAAAAGAAGAGCCAGCGATACGCCGGTGACAATCTCGGGGTTGGTCAGCGGAATATTCGTCAGAGTCATGGTTATGCTCCGAAGGCGTCCGCTCATCCTGTGTATCCCGACCGCGGCGGCGGTACCTATAACGGTTGCCAGAAGCGAGGAGGATACGGCCAATATGACTGAGTTTAAGAGCAGAGGCAATAATACGGCATCGCGAAAAAGCTCACCGTAGTTATTAAGGGTGAACTCCTTGAAAACAGCCACATCGGTACCTGAGCTCAAGGAGGCGATTCCCAGAATGATCATGGGTATATAAAGGAAGATAAGAATAAGAACGGTAAACGCTCGGGTAAAAGCTCTCATAATGTCGCCACACTTTCATCATCCGTGGTGAAACGGTTCATAATACTAACGCATATGAGAACAATAACCATCAATACAAGCGATAACGCGGCGCCGAGGTTAGGGTTGTATGCCGTTTTAAACTGAGATTCGATTACGTCTCCTATTAACACGGTACCGGTGCTGCCGAGCTTTTGCGAGATGTAGAAGGTCGATACCGCGGGAACGAAGACCATAGTGATACCTGATACTATGCCCGGTACGGACAGCGGAAGAGTGACCTTTAAAAAAACTTTTCCGCTGCTGCAGCCCAGATCCTGAGCCGCTTCAACGAGCCTGTAGTCGATCTTCATTATGACCGTATACAGCGGAAGTATCATATAGGGGAGGTAATTGTAGACCATGCCTAGTATAACCGCGCCGTTGTTGCGGATAAGAGGCAGGGGATCGATGCCCAGAGAACCGAGGATATTATTTATTATGCCGGTATCCTCCAGCAGAGCTACCCAGGCAAGCGTTCTGAGCAAAAAGCTGATGGACATGGGAAGCATGACCAGCATATAGAGGAAGCGCTGGCGTCCGGGCTTTGCCTGCGCTATGGTCCAGGAGACGGGATATCCGATAATCAGGCATATCAAAGCCGACAAAGCGGCCAGCCAGACACTGCGAAGAAGGATAGGCAAATACGCTTCGATGGAAGTGATATTCTTAAGAGTGAAACCCCCGTTTATTGAGTCCGTGAAGGCGAAAAATAAAATGATTATAAGAGGAATGACCGTGAAAAGTGCCATCCATACGATATACGGACCCGAAAGCCATCTATTCTTCATACAGCGTTTCCTCTTCGATGTCCTCATACTCGATATCCGAGTCACTGATTTCGTCATATTCCGCGCTGTAAGAGGAATAGTCTCCGAACATCCCGGAGTAAACGCTCTTTTTCATTATGTGTATATCATTCGGATTGAGCCTTATGCCGATATATTCGCCGATCGGCTGGTAATCAGTTGACTGGATAAGCCACTTGAAACCCTTGAAGTCGACGATTATATCATAATGGACACCTTTGAAGGTTATGTTTGTTACCGTGCCGCAAAGATGTCCCGCGTCGGCGGGCACGATGTCTATATCCTCCGGGCGTATAACAACGTCGACCGGCTCGCGCGGTCCGAATCCCTTGTCCTCGCACACGAATTTTTTTCCGAAAAACTCAACCTGATAATCTGCGGCCATTATTCCGTCGATAATGTTTGACTCGCCGATGAAATCTGCAACGAACGCGTTTTCCGGCTCGTTATAAACGTCTTCCGGAGTTCCGATCTGCTGTATTTTACCCTTATCCATGACAACAACGGTATCGCTCATTGTAAGAGCTTCTTCCTGATCGTGCGTGACATATATGAAGGTTATGCCCAGCTGCTGCTGAATACGCTTGAGCTCGTTTTGCATATCCTTGCGCAGACGCAGATCCAAAGCACCGAGAGGTTCGTCCAGCAGCAGCACCTTCGGGCGGTTTACAAGCGCTCTGGCGATAGCCACCCGCTGCATTTGACCGCCTGAAAGAGAATCCACCTTTCGTTCCTCGAAACCCTTAAGGCCCGTCATCTCAAGCATTTCGCCGACCCGCATAGAAAGCTCCGGCTCGGGGAGCTTCGCTATACGCAGACCGAATGCTATATTGTCGTATACGTCAAGGTGCGGAAACAGTGCGTAGCGCTGGAATACCGTGTTTACCTGCCGTTTATACGGAGGGACATCATTAATCCTCACACCGTCGAACAGGACCGTTCCGGATGAAGGTTTCTGAAAACCGCCGATAATTCGAAGTGTGGTGGTTTTCCCGCATCCGCTTGGCCCCAGCAGCGTGAGGAATTCGGAATCTTTGATACATAAATCGATACTGTCGAGAACAAGCTCGCCGTCAAACGCCATTGAGCAGTCTTCGAGGCGTATGAGCTCTTTGGACATTTATCCTCCCCCATTCCGGTTAAGTTATATAAGAGCAGAAATTACAGCTAGAATATAGTCTTTAAGAAAAAAAGTCAATGATAAACATAAGAATCAAAGTATTTTTCGACGAAATCAACGGACCTCAGCATAAAGCATCTGCCCCGAAGATATTCCAATATACCCGAGGCCTCTTTAAATGAAAAGATCAGCTTGTATGAACTGAGCGCCTGGTGTTTTTCTGCATATACGCTTTCTCTGCTTCCGTACTTTCCGTCACCGAGCAGAGGATGGCCGTGTGAGGCCAGCTGAGCACGTATCTGATGTGTCCGGCCTGTAAGCAGGCGGCATTCGAGAAGGGAGAGTCCGTTTTTCGAAGCCAGAGTCCGGTATTCCGTGATTGAAGCCCTGGCGCCTTTTTCGGGTGCGCGGCGAACATATACACGATTTTTTACTGAGTCTTTGAACAGATAGTCCTCCAGTCTTCCGGAGGGAGGAGACGGGCGCCCGTGAACGAGGCAAAGATAATACTTGTCAATCTCGCGCATTCTCATTTTCTCATCTATAATGCGAAGAGCTTCCGCATTCTTTGCCGCGATCACTATACCGCCGGTATTTCGGTCGATGCGATTGCACAAAGCGGGTGCAAAGGAGTTTTCCGCCTCGGGACGCCATTCTCCGCTTTTATATAAATACGCCTGAATATTCGCTATGAGTGTATTTGAGGCGTCGCCGTCTCCCCCCGCATGGCAGAGCATACCGGGTTTCTTATCGGCAAGAAGGATATTTGCGTCCTCATAGACTATGTCAAGCTTAACCGAGTCGATACGGCGCCAGGCATTATCTTCGGTGGGAGCCGAAAAAAATTCATCGTTGATATAAAGGCTGAGAACATCGCCGACATTAAGCCGGGTCTCCCTTGAAGACGGACGGCCGTTCACTTTTACGCGTCCCGTGCGTATATACTTCTGGCAAAGAGAGGCGGGCAGAGAAGGGACTGCCTTAGACAAAAATCTGTCCAGACGCATATCGGCATCGTTTTTCATTATTGTGAGCTGTTTTATAGGGAACACATCCTTATAAATATAAAAAACTGTAAAACAATAAGATTATGCTTGCAATTTTTAAAAACATCTGATAATATAATCAAGCTGTTTACAGCAAAAGCCGCTCGCGGGGAGGTGCAATAAATGGCGAAATGTCAATTCTGCGACAAGAGCGTTGCTTTCGGTATCAGAGTCAGCCACTCACACAGGCGGACAAACAGAACGTGGAAGCCTAACTTAAAAAGAGTGAAGGCCCTCGTTAAGGGGAGTCCGGTTCATGTATATGCCTGCACGAGGTGCCTGCGCAGCGGGAAGGTAACCAGAGCCGTCTGATTTTATATTGCCAGCTTAAAACACGCGAGATTATTTCTCGCGTGTTTTCGCATGCCCGCAGGGCAGCAGCATTGTAACATAGATAAAGCTGGACCCCGGCTGCCGCATCAGAGTATGTCATTCAGCTTTCCGCGCTATTTTTCCTGAAGCTGAATTTCGGCTCTTTGTGCAGAATAAGGCGTATGATGTTTTTCCTGTGCATCACGATTATAAGCAGGCAGCATAATATAGACAGCAAGACCTGGAGCCACCAGCCGCCGTATGCCGCAATGCCTATAGGGAAAACTATACTTCCTACCATCGAACCCAGAGAAACGTATTTGGTCAGCACAGTGACCAGAATGAAAGCAATCCAGCATATCAGGCCGATACGCCAGTCAATAAACAAAACAAGTATACCGCAGCATAAAACTCCCTTGCCGCCCCTGAAACCGTACCATACCGGGAAAACGTGGCCCAGTATGAGGAAAAAGCCCGCAAATACTTCACCCGTCATCGGAAAACCGAAAAAACGCATCAGAGCGTGGCCGACAATAACGGCTATCGCGGACTTTAAAATGTCAATGGCGAGAACAAGGAGTACGCCCTTGGTTCCGAAAATTCTGTAGAAATTAGTCAGGCCCGCGTTTCCGCTCCCCATTTCCCGTATATCCTTGTGAAAAATATACTTTGAGGCAATAATTGAGCCGTTTACCCCGCCGATTATATAGGACAGCAAGGCCGTGAGAGTAAGACAGAACGTGATCATAATGAATTCCTCCGCTTAAATAGCAATCGGCATCCGGTCAGTCGCCTTTTTGACGGACCACAAGGCGAACGGGCGTTCCTTCAAGCCCGAAAACAGCCCGTATTTGGTTTTCAATGTAACGTTGATATGAAAAATGAAACAATTTTGCGTCGTTGACGAAGACGACAAAATTAGGAGGGCGGATACCGGTTTGTGTCATATAGTAGATTTTAAGGCGGCGGCCTTTGTCGGTAGGCGGCTGAACCTTTGATGTCGCGTCTGCCAGCACGCTGTTGAGCATACCCGTCGAAATACGCGTACATGTTTGATTATTGACATAGTTAATCAGTTCGAACAGTCGCGGGACGCGCTGCCCGGTGAGCGCGGAGATGAAAAGAACCGGAGCGTATGACATGTAAGAGAACTCGCTTAAGACGACTTCGCGGAAGCGGTCCATTGTTTTGGTTTCTTTTTCGACGGTATCCCACTTATTGACGACAATAACGGACGCTTTTCCCGCTTCATGAACAAGTCCGGCAATTTTCGTGTCCTGGTCGGTTACTCCCTCGCCTGCGTCAATGAGAATCAGGCAGACATCAGCGCGCTCTATAGCGCTTTTGGCGCGCATAACGCTGTATTTTTCAATGTTGTCATCGACCTTGCTGCTGCGGCGAATACCCGCTGTGTCAATGAACATATATCTGCCGGACTCGTTTTCATGGTAAGTATCCACTGCGTCTCTTGTAGTGCCCGCGATATCCGAGACGATGACTCGCTCCTCGCCGAGTATGCGGTTTATAAGCGAGGATTTCCCGACGTTCGGCCTGCCAACAATCGCAACCCGGACGATATCTGTATCCTCCGTCTGTTCCTCGGAGGGGGGAAAGGCGTTTACGCATGCATCCAGGAGGTCTCCCGTTCCGTGACCGTGAACGGCGGATACCGCTATCGGGTCACCGAGACCGAGCGAATAAAACTCGTATATAACAGGATCGACATCACCTACGCTGTCCATTTTGTTCACCGCGAGGATTATCGGCTTTCCCGAGCGCTGGAGCAGCCGCGCCACCTCATGATCCGCCGCGGTTACACCCGTGCGCGAATCGGTTACGAAAATGATAATGTCGGCGCTGTCTATGGCTATTTGTGCCTGATCGCGCATAAAGCTGAGTATTTCGCTGTCGGAACGGGGCTCGATACCGCCCGTATCCACCAGCGTGAAGTCGCGGCCCCGCCAGTCGGTATCCGCATAGAGCCTGTCCCTGGTTACGCCGGGCGTATCTTCGACAATGGAAAGGCGCTTGCCGACCAGCTTGTTGAAAAGCATGGATTTGCCCACATTAGGCCTTCCTATGATAGCAACAAGAGGTTTTGGCATGTATAAAGGCTCCTTTCCTTAAAGCTGATGCTTTTTATTCATTGCCGAAAGCAGAGACCGGCCGTCGTTGCTCACGAATACCAGCGGCACTCCCAGACTTCTTTCAACCTCGGCAGGGGTTATGTTATCAAGAAACAAATCGCCGCCGTGGCGCAGCATAACGGCAGGCAGCAAAAGACGCTCTCCAAGCTCCGCTCCGCTCAGGGATCGTATAAGGTCGCTTCCGGTAACAAGACCGGCTACGTCTATGCTTTCGCCGAAAAACCTGTTTTCCACAGCAAAAACGCTAATACTGCTATTATAACATATCTGAGAATAAAGTTGTGAAAGTTTTTTAAGCAGGGGAGCTGCCGCGATTCCCGTAGCTATTGAAAAATCCGAAGCGATAAAATCCGTCTCATCATTCAGACATTCGATAAACTCATCTTCAAGAGACCGCAGCATTCCGACGCCGTTTTCAAACTGAGGATAATCCGCGTAATATTCGGCCGGGGGGATGTCTTTGCCTGCTTTCAGATACAGCTCATCGGCACAGTAAAACAGCCTGTCTCCCAGCAGTGAGAGGCAAGCGGCGCCGAAAGAGTCAACAAGCGAGATGATCGCCTCGGCTTCGGCTTTTCCGCAGGGAGTAAGCTCCGGCAAGCCGGTGCGGTGGCGCGTAAGCCCGACGGGCACGACGGATACGCTCGATACCGCGGGATATAAGGAAGCGAGGTCGCGCATCGATGCGGTAAGCGCGTCCGCGTCGTTTAATCCGGGGCAGCAAACGATCTGGCAGTTCATCTTAATGTTTCCCTCGGCCAGACGCCGCATGAGGTTCATGCATTCACCGGCGCGGGGATTGCCCAGCATGGCCCGGCGGAGTTCCGGGTCGGTAGCGTGGACCGAAATATTAATAGGAGAGATGCGCATGTCTGTTATTCGGCGTATCTCGCGCTCGGAAAGGTTTGTGAGTGTTATATAGTTTCCCTGAAGAAAAGACAGACGCGCGTCATCGTCTTTAAAATACAGCGATTCGCGCATACCGGCGGGGAGCTGGTCGATAAAGCAGAATACGCACCTGTTTGCGCAGGAACGGGGGTTGTCCATCAGGTAGCTTTCAAATTCCAGCCCGAGCGGCGCGTTCCCCTTTACCTTCACAAGCTTTTTCCTGCCCGTTTCATCCTCCAGCTCCAGCATGGGACGCGGTGCATCAGACCAATAGCGGTAATCCAGTATGTCATAAACGGGATGCCCGTCGATCCCGACCAGCCTCCAGCCCGGCCTGATGCCGGCTCTGGCTGCGGGGCTTTTCGGAACAACGGACGTAATAAGAGGAGCCATTAAGCAGCCTCCCGATAAATATTATTAGAGGGGGACAAAGTCCCCCTCCGGCCGCAAAGGATCATTTTTCAGTTTGAACCTTCAAGACTTCTCTGCCGTTATAATAGCCGCAAGCTTTGCAGACCCTGTGGGGCAGATGAAATACCCCGCACTTGGGGCAGGGTACTATGCCGGGGGACTCGAGCTTCCAGACGGAAGAACGCCTCTTATCCCGTCTTGCCTTCGATGTTTTTCTTTTTGGAACCGCCATTTTGACACCTCCTTAGATTCGGCTGCTGTAAGCAGGTATTATTTATCTTCTAATAGCTGCTTCAAAACAGCTAATCTGGGATCCGTTTCTTTTTCGCAGGAGCAGGGGCCTTCGTTAAGATCGGCGCCGCATCGGGAGCAAAGCCCCATGCAGTCTTCGCTGCACAAAAGTCTGCTGTCCATGCCCAGTACGAAAGCCGTGATAATGATTTCGTCAAGATTTGCAAAGTTGCCGTCCAGAGGGTAGATGTCGCTGTTTTCCTCATCCTGCAGCTCATCGGAAAGTACGGCGGAAAGCGGGAACGATCTGTCCAGCTCGAATTCGCGGCCGCAGCGCCCGCATGAACAAAGAAGCGATATGTGCGCGCTTCCCGAAAGGGTAATACGGCCCGCGGAATTAGTTACGGTTCCCGATGCCGTAAGCGGCGACAACGCACGGATAACAGAGGGGAACTCCATATCGGAAACGTCGGTTTCAAATGTGAAGGGCAAAGCACCGGGTAAGTTGATAATATCATGCAAATCCAGACGCATTGGCACACCTCGTATTCAGTCGCCAAGTTATTATAGTGTAAGGTTACTTGTTTGTCAAACATTTTATCAAAGAATCGAACTTAATTCAACAAGCTTTCGCTTGCAAAAAAGCCGCGGTAAATATAGAATAACATGGCGAATCACATTAGATCGCCGACGCGAACGGGGGGATTCCGCTTGGAGCGAAAATTTACCGTGAAGCTGTCCACGTTAGTGGATGAGTTTAACCTGGAAAAGGTATACACGCCGCCTGATTACGAGCAGGTATTGGTGACGACGGCATCCACAAACAGGCCGGGAATGCAGCTGATAGGCTTTTTTAATCATTTTTCCAACGAACGCCTTCAGATCATGGGGACGGTCGAGTGCATGTACCTGAAAACGCTGCCTGCAAATGAACGGCGAAAATGCTTTGAAATGCTCATTAAGCGCGGAATACCCGCACTCATCATCTGCAATAATATGATGATTTATCCGGAATGCCTGGAGATGGCGCAAAAATATGAGGTCACGTTACTTAAAACATCCCTCGAGACCTCTATATTCGAAGCCGAACTGATAACAAGCCTAAACGTACACCTGGCCCCGCGCATAACACGCCACGGAGTTATGGTGGAGGTATACGGGGAGGGCATACTGCTGCTGGGAGAAAGCGGGATCGGAAAAAGCGAAACGGCTGTTGAGCTCGTAAAACGCGGGCACAGGCTTATAGCCGACGATGCCGTGGAAATAAGAAAAATATCATATAACACGCTTATCGGGTCCGCGCCTGAAATCATCAGGCATTATATCGAGCTTCGGGGAATCGGCGTTGTCGATGTGCGCCGTCTTTTCGGCATGGGTTCGGTCAAGACCGAGGAAAGACTTGATCTGATAATTAACATAGAGCCATGGCAGGAGGGTATGATGTACGATCGCCTGGGACTGGAGGACAATTACACATCCGTGCTCGGAATAAAGGTGCCTTCCCTGACCGTTCCCGTGAAACCGGGAAGAAACACCGCTATAATAATCGAAGTAGCCGCTATGAACAACAGAGAAAAGAAGATGGGATATAACGTTGCCCGTGAATTCACTCAGCGTATAAACAGTCAGTTTGATCAGAAGATCGGAATAGATTGATCGGAGGATCGGTATGCCCATTGAAGCGCTTCTAAAAGAGCTTACAAGAAGTATGCCGCGGCTCGAGACAAGGCTGTGTGAGCCGCTCTCGGCGCATACCTCCCTGCGCATCGGCGGGCCGGCGGATGCTATGGTATTCCCCAAAAGCGCAAAGGAGCTTACTCAAATACTGAGTATATCCCGGCAGATAGGAGAAAAGCCGATAGTTATCGGCAACGGCACCAATCTGCTTGCGCCGGATGAGCCGCTGCGAAGATTGGTAGTCAAGACGCAGGGCGGCGTCTCGGGCTGTTTTGCCGGTGATGACGGGACGATAACGGCAGAAAGCGGGACACTGCTGTCATCGCTTGCGTCGCTTGCCCTGAAAAACAGTCTGACAGGCCTGGAATTTGCTCAGGGCATACCGGGGACGTTAGGCGGCGCTCTGGTTATGAACGCGGGAGCGTACGGCGGAGAGATCGGAAACCTTGTACATGCGACAGTGTGCTTAAACGAACAGGGACAGATAAACACGCTGACCGGCGGGGAGCAGGATTTTTCATACAGGCACAGTATATATACGGATGCGGATAAAACGATTCTTTCATGCGTTCTGCGCCTGACGCCGGGTAATCCGGAAGAAATAAGTTCGAAAATGGAAGACTACTCTTTAAGACGCCGCGCCTCACAGCCTCTGGAACTGCCCAGTGCGGGAAGCGCCTTTAAACGGCCGAAAACAGGTTATGCCGCTGAGCTGATCGACAGGGCGGGCCTGAAAGGCAAAAGAGTAGGGGGAGCGCAGATATCCGATAAGCACGCGGGTTTTATTGTGAACACGGGCGGGGCGACCTGCGCCGACGTTTTATCGCTCATGGATATTGTTCGTGAAACCGTATACAGAATCAGCGGCATAAGCCTTGAGCCGGAGATACGCCGCATGGAAAACGGGTGAGGGAGAAGTCATGGAGTTCATAATTATTTCCGGCATGTCCGGAGCGGGCAAGAGCCTCGCGGCGGGCGTGCTGGAGGATTTCGGCTATTACTGCGTGGATAATATGCCGGTCGTATTGCTGCCGAAGTTCGCGGAGCTTTGCATGAGCTCCCGCTATGACAGAGCCGCGCTGGTGACCGACGTTCGCAGAAACGAAAGCTTCGACGAGCTTTTCGGCGCAATTGAAGAAATTCGTAAAATGGGATGCGAATGCGAGATACTTTTTGTTGAATGCTCACCGGCGGTGATAATAAAAAGGTATAAGGAAACAAGACGCAGACATCCGCTTGACCCCGCGGGAACGGATATCGAGAGCGCTGTTTATCGGGAAAAGAATATGCTGTCTCCCGTCAGGAATCGGGCTGCGCGGATTATCGATACAACCGATTACTCGCCGGCTATGCTTCACGCGGAACTGTCCAGGCACTACGGTGCGGGTGGGAAGAGCGGTGATTTCACCGTTAATATCGTATCGTTCGGCTTTAAGCACGGACTCCCGGCTGACGCGGACCTGGTTTTTGACGTTCGGTTTTTACCTAATCCTCACTATATTCCGGAGCTGAAGCCTCTGACGGGCAGGAATCCGTCGGTGAGCGACTTTGTGCTCAATGAGGATATCAGCCGTGAGTTCATGGACAGGACCTGTGACCTCATAGAATTCCTGATACCGCAGTACATCAAGGAGAGCAAGCGTTCACTCGTGGTGGCATTCGGCTGTACGGGAGGCAAACATCGCAGCGTCGCGGTTGCCGAAAAGGCATCCGAACGCATTTCGGCGGCAGGATATGATACGCGCTGCAGTCACAGGGATATTGACAGATAAACACCGATACAAAAATCGAAGGATAGGGCAGGCGAAGCAGAAGTGTCTTTTTCCGCCGGAGTAAAATCGGAGATATGCAAAGACGGCAGGCTGAAAAAATGCTGTGCCGCGGCGGAGCTGTACGGAGTTTTGCTCTATTGCAACAGATTCGATGAAGCCGGAATACGTATATTAACCGAGAGCAAGCCTTTTGCGGCAAGACTGGAGAATCTTCTGCCGGAGGTTTTCGGGCTGCATTTCGACGTGATATACCGTGAACCCGATAAACGCGGGAAGCTGGATCTGCGTATTACGGACAGGGATAAGATCATCACCGTTATGGAGCATTACGGATACACCTCCGGCAATGTGCTGGCTCATCATATAAATCTCGGGGTGCTTGAGGAAGACTGCTGCAGGGCGTCCTTCATAAGGGGAGCGTTTCTTGCAGGCGGTTCGGTGACGGATCCGTCTAAAAGATATCATATCGAACTGGTCACGGACTATTACGGAGTCGGCAGAGAGATGTACGCGCTTTTTCTGGACCTCGGTTTTTCTCCGAAAAGCACCGCTCGCGGTGGAAAGTATATAACTTATTTCAAGCAGAGCGAAGCCATTGAGGACCTTCTCACGCTGCTGGGAGCTCCTGTTGCGGCTATGGAAGTCATGAGTGCCAAGGTTGAAAAGGATATGCGAAACATAGTCAATCGTAAGGTAAACTGTGACACGGCAAACCTTCAAAAGATGGTCAACGCTTCAATGAATCAGACGGACGCTATTATAAAACTCGAGGAAAGCGGACTGCTGCCGACACTCTCGGATAAACTCAGGGAAACGGCTGCGCTTCGCCGGGACCACCCGGAGGCGAGTCTGGCGGAACTGGCCGATATGTTTTCTCCGCCGGTGACTAAATCATGCCTGAGTCACAGGCTTAAAAAACTAATCGAACTGGCGGAGACCGCGTCTAACCGATGACACGCAAACACAGTCCGCCGCAGTTTACTTCACTGCGGCCGGGCCGAATAAAGTACGGTGCGGAGCCGCGGCAAACGAAAATCGCCGCGGCTCCGCACTGTTTATCACTATTTATTTTATAAAGTTGTCCGGTTGTCAGCCGGTTATAAGCAAAAGACGGGATGCCGGTATTGCCCGTCGATCACTTGCCGTCGGTAACGGAGTCCAGAATGTATATCTGTGCGTTGCGCACACCGAACTGGATGCACTCATCGTAGGTATCAAAGAACAAATCGACTTTATGGCCCTTGATTCCGCCGCCGCAGTCCTCCGCCGTGGCATAACCGTATATCCAGTTGCCGTATTCGGAGACAACATACATGCGGGTCCCGTAGGGGATCACTGTAGGATCCACGGCTATTGCGCCGACACGCGCGACGCTTCCCGTTGCCGTGATTTTGTTATAGGCGGATTCGGTGGTGTAGGCTGTGGCCGAAACGTGGACTATGCGGGAGTAGTGTACGGTTTCACCCGTCGCCGTCGTTATCCAGCCGTCTTTGTCATCAAAACTCCATACCTTTTCCGCCGCACAGTTTTCATCCAGGAAACAGGTTATGCCGGCGCCGTACTCATGAGCGGCCTCCGGGTCATTTGCGGGCTTGTAGCCGGGGCCGGGGATTGTGGCGGAATTGACGTTATCGGCCGCTGCAGCCTCAGGCACTGATGATAAAGCCGTTGAACCATCGGAATTGCCGGCTGCCGCGGCGGAATTTTTAAACGGGCTGGGAAGAAGTCCGTTGGGCTTGAGGCAGTCGGCTTCAATACGCAGCAGTGCGTTTTCCGCTTTTTCCGATTCTGCGGCAGCCTGAACTATTGAGTCCCGGATCAGGTGTTCCGGCATCGGTTTCAGATGCGCGGACGTAAGATTTATTACCATTCCGTCGCTGACCTCGTCGGAAAGCTGCAGACTGCCGTTTGGAATGTTCTCAGGCTCCAGCTCCAAACGCGAGAGAACGTCCCTTACGGTATCGCCCTGAGAGGCAACAAGAACCGAATTAAGACCTTCGCCTTTTACGGACACGGTGACCGCTCTTTTGATGTCGATAATGGATACGCTGCCGTTTTCCGAACCTGTGTAGCTGTCTAAGGGGCCGAGATCTATGCCCGCGCGCTCGAGCGCTTCTTCTGAATCAAGGAAGTATGATTCAACTATCGTAGTTTCGCTTCCGTCTTTTATTATGTAAGTGTTTTTTGCGGTCAAAGACAGGGTAAGGAGCGAGACGACTAAGGCACAGGTAATCATTATCGCGGGCAAACGGCTGCGTCTAAGAGCTCGCATAAACTTGTTGGCCATATCAATCTCCATTTCATAAAAAGTAAATTGTAACAAGTAGTTACAAGATATTATATGCGTGTAACGGCGATATTATACTCTGATTCACCACATTTGTCAATAATCAGCCCGATATGAGGTGTGACCGCCCCACCCATACCATCATTATGTTAACCCTGTCAATTAAAGACATGCCCCTTCCATTAAAAAAGAAACAAAAAGTTACACAAGATATATGGTTTTACAAAAAAAACAAATGCCCCATATGGGGCATTTGTTGATCCGTGTCAAATTATGTCACATTAAATAATGACTAAATAACAGCGTTATGTTTACTCGTTTTCGGTTTGACCGCGGTGCCTGTAAGGCGCGAGCCGCGACGGATATTTCAGTTCCGAGACAAATATCGCGCCCAAACAGACAAGCGTTATAACAAGCGCATAAAATCCGATGCTCATACTCAGCAGATATCTTTGCTTCAGATAAGCATGGTAGCCGAGCAGGGAGGCAAAGGAAATGAGCGGGACAGCGGGAACCGCGATGGGTTTAATAAGCGCTATAGCCAACACCAGAATGTCGGCGATAAAAAAATATCTTTCATGCATATGAGGAAGAAACATCGGAATGCCCAGAACTATAATCATAGAAGCGGTCAGCAATGCGAAATCGGAGGCTTTTTTTCGGAAAACGAAGAAAACGACGAACACAATCAGGCATAGCAGGAACGCGGCCGCTATACCTGCGGCGGCGGCCCGCGATGTATCCGATACAGAATAGAACAAGGAGAAAACAGACGGCGAGTTGTAGTTTAATCCGCTTCCGACGCTGTCTGCGTTTTTTACATAGAAAGTTATTGTATCCCAGACAGGACGGCCCGCAATAACAGCGGGGGAAACAGCCAGATAATATACAAACGGAAAAGCGACAAGGTGGATAAGCCGTATTCTGCGCTTAATCAGAAGCAGTATGAGAACGGGAAGAATGAAGATGCCCTGAAGCTTAAATGCAATCGATAAGGCAGCCATGGCGACGCAGGAAACGGGTTTTTCTTTAAGGCCGAAGAACACGCAAAGCACGGCGAACGACGCGTATATGCTGTCGCATTGACCCCACAGAGAACCGTTGAGCAGCACGGTGGGCATGACCATGCTCAGAAGAAAACACAGAGCAAGTGTTTTTTTGCTGCGCGTAAAATGTGAAACGACAAGGGTCAGGGAGAAAGCGAGTACCGTATCGAAGAAGACGGAAAGAAGTTTTATCATATAAAGATCACTGAATCCGATATATGAAAAGACGGAGAGAAATACCAAATAAGGCACATTATAATTTCCCACGTCATGGGCCAGCGCGGAAAAACCGTTATTGGTGCGGTAGTAATCCATCCAGTGACTCAGGAAATTTTTATAGTCAAGCGTTTCATAATTGAAAAAACTCATCCGCAGCGCAAGAAGCAGACACAATATGAAAAGAACCGAAACGGCACCTTCGACAGTGCGGCAAAGCCCCACCGACCGTAAAGCGAAAAAAGCGCCGGCGGTGAAGAGAGCAAAAAACAAAACCAGGACAGCAGACTCAAGGACCGTGGCCATAAGGAAAATCGCGATGTAAACATAAATCAGTAAGCAGGCGGCTATAAACAAAGAAAGAAGAATAATACGGAGAGCTCTTGTTCTTTTTACATATCTGTCCGTTGGCTGCACCCGCTTTCATGAAAAAACGGCGAAACAAAAGTTTCGCCGGTAATTAACAAAAAACCACTTGACAAAAATATTCCATGCTGATAGAATTACTTGCTATTTGCCCTTATGACAATAGAAATATATCTCCTGCTACTGAATAATCATAGCACAAATCAAGAGAAAATCAATAATTATCTTAAAATTAACTACAACGCATCCGTGCGTATCGATAATACCATACTGTGTTTAGGAGTGAAAGCCCAAATGGGAAAAGACTTTAGGGAGCCAAAAACAGTAATGTTCGGGAAAACAGAGCGGTACGACTATTCTAAGATCGAAGAAATCGAAGAAATGCCGAATCTGCTCGAAATCCAGAAAAACTCCTACAATTGGTTCAAAGAGACCGGTCTGAGAGAGGTATTCAGGGACGTTGCGGCTATTACCGATTATTCGGGCAACCTGGAGCTGACCTTTATCGACTACTCTATGGATGATCGGCCGAAGTACAGCGTAGAAGAATGTCAGGCAAGGGACGCGACATACGCGGCACCGTTAAAGGTGAGCGTAAGACTCAGGAACAAAGAAACCGAGGAGATTAAAGAACAGGAAATCTTCATGGGAGATTTCCCGCTTATGACAAACGGAGGCACATTTGTAATAAACGGAGCGGAACGAGTCATCGTATCCCAGATTATCCGCTCACCCGGCATGTATTTTGAAAAGAGGACCGACAAGCTCGCGCTGCCCATATGCGGCACTACGATCATTCCCTACCGGGGAGCATGGCTCGAGTACGAAACCGATACATCGGGTATTTTCAACGTAAGAATCGACAAAAACAGAAAGCTCCCGGTCACCTGGCTGTTAAAATCAATGGGCACGGAGTATGAGGATAAACCGTGGTCCTGGCTGACGATAGCGCGTTCGGCCGGCGGAGCCAGTACGAACGAGCAGCTCTCGGAGATATTCGGTTCAGACGAGCGGATTACGGCGACACTCGAAAAGGACGCATGCAAAAGCAGAGAAGACGCTTTGCTTGAAATCTACCGACGCCTTCGTCCCGGTGATCCCCCGACGCTTGACAGTGCCGAGACGCTTTTAAATAACCTCTTTTTCGATCCCCGAAGATATGATCTTTCAAATGTAGGGCGCTACAAATTTAATAAAAAGCTTGCGCTGCCCCGCAGAATTCAGGAAAGGGTCCTGATATATCCGGTAGCCGACCCGATGACCGGCGAGATCATCGCGGAGGCGGGTACGCGGCTCACACGCGAGTTAAGCGAGGAGCTTGAACGCAGGGGCGTCAACGAGATGACCGTAGCTTCCGATGACGGCAAGCCGGTTAAGGTTTTCGGCAACGGCATGGTTCCGCTAAAAGGATTTGTGGATTTTGATCCCGAGGAACTCGGAATCAAGGTGAGCGTGCGCTTTATAATTCTCAAGAAGCTGCTTGAGGAATATACCGGGGATGAACTCAAAGACGCAATTATGGACAATATTGACGATCTGATCCCCAAACATATAATTCCCGACGATATTTTCGCTTCCGTAAACTACCTTAACTGCCTTGCGAACAACATAGGGGAAGCCGATGATATTGACCATCTCGGAAACAGGCGCATGAGGAGCGTGGGCGAACTGCTCCAAAATCAGTTCCGGGTGGGCTTCTCCCGCATGGAAAGAGTTATACGCGAACGCATGACACTGCAGGATCTGGATATTGTAACGCCTCAGTCGCTGATAAACATAAGACCCGTGACAGCGGCGATAAAGGAGTTTTTCGGCTCCTCTCCGCTTTCGCAGTTTATGGATCAGACAAACCCGCTGGCCGAGCTTACTCACAAGCGCCGTATGTCGGCCCTCGGACCCGGAGGATTATCCAGGGAGAGAGCGAACTTCGATGTGCGCGATGTGCATTACAGCCATTACGGACGCATGTGCCCGATAGAGACTCCCGAAGGCCCGAATATCGGACTTATCTCATATCTGGCAAGTTATGCGAGAGTTGACGAGTACGGCTTTTTGGTAGCCCCTTTCCGTAGAGTGGAAAAAGGTACGAACAGAGTAACCGGTGATGTTAAATGGCTCACTGCCGATGCCGAAGATCAGTATATTATAGGTCAGGCGACCGAGCCCGTTGATGAAAACGGCTGCCTTTTAAACGCGCGTATCACCTGCCGCCACCGAGATGAAATTATCGAGGTTGACAGGGAGCGCGTGGATTTCATCGACGTTTCTCCGAAAATGATGGTGTCGATCGCGACAGCGATGATACCTTTCCTTGAAAATGACGACGCGAACCGGGCCCTGATGGGCGCAAACATGCAAAGACAGGCTGTTCCTCTGCTTGTCACCGAAGCACCGATTGTTGCGACCGGAATAGAACACAAGTGCGCGGTAGACTCGGGAGTGGTTATCCTGTCCGAGGGCGACGGAATCGTTACGCGCGTTACTGCAAGCGATATAACAATAAAATATGACCGCGGCGATACGATAACCTACAATCTGCTTAAGTTCAAACGGAGCAATCAGGGCACCTGCACAAACCAAAGGCCGATCGTTGAGGTGGGAGAGCGCGTCACGGAAGGTACGGTTATCGCCGACGGGCCATCCACAAGCAACGGAGAAATATCGCTCGGCAAAAACGTTCTTGTGGGCTTTATGACCTGGGAAGGCTATAACTATGAAGACGCCGTCCTTATTAATGAGCGGCTGGCACAGGATGACGTATTTACATCAATACACATTGAAGAACACGAGATAGACGCCCGGGACACAAAGCTCGGTCCCGAAGAGATTACAAGAGACATACCGGGAGTCGGGGAGGATGCTCTTAAATACCTTGATGAGCGGGGTATAATAGTTGTCGGCGCCGAGGTGCGAAGCGGAGATATCCTGGTCGGTAAGGTTACCCCTAAAGGAGAGACCGACCTGACCGCAGAGGAACGTTTGCTCCGCGCCATATTCGGCGAGAAAGCAAGAGAAGTAAGAGACACCTCCATGAAGGTGCCTCACGGCGAATCGGGTATAGTAGTAGACGTCAAGGTTTTTACGCGTGAAAACGGCGATGAGCTTTCTCCGGGCGTTAACATGGTTGTACGCTGCTATATAGCGCAAAAGCGAAAGATATCCGTGGGTGACAAAATGGCGGGACGACATGGCAATAAGGGCGTAGTATCCAGAATACTCCCCAGAGAGGACATGCCCTACATGCCTGACGGAACACCGCTTGATATAGTGCTTAACCCGCTCGGAGTGCCTTCGCGAATGAATATCGGGCAGGTACTCGAAGTTCATCTGGGTTATGCGGCACATACTCTGGGCTGGAAGGTCGCGACACCCATATTTTCCGGGGCAAACGAGAACGAGATAATGGATCTGCTTGAATACGCAGGTCTCAGGCGCGACGGAAAGAGCGTTTTATACGACGGCCGTACAGGGCTTAAGTTTGACAATCCGGTGACCGTGGGTTATGTATATTTTCTTAAACTGCACCATCTGGTGGACGATAAGATCCACGCCCGAAGCACAGGTCCGTACTCGCTGGTCACGCAGCAGCCCCTCGGAGGCAAGGCGCAGTTCGGAGGGCAGCGATTCGGTGAAATGGAGGTATGGGCGCTCGAAGCATACGGAGCCGCTTATACCCTGCAGGAGATACTGACCGTCAAATCAGATGACGTGACGGGAAGAGTCAAGACTTATGAGTCTATAGTCAAAGGCCACAATGTTCCGCAGCCGGGTGTCCCGGAGTCATTCAAGGTGCTGGTAAAGGAGCTTCAGTCTCTTCTTCTTGATGTGAGGGTGCTCGACGAAAACGGCAATGAGATAGAGCTCAAGGGAGACGACGACGATTACCAGCCGGCCTTTACCACCGAGGATGAGTTGTATAAAGCCGACGATCAGGAGATCGAGAGCGCCGGCTATGCCATAGAGGATACCGTCATCGAAGACGATCCCGACGATGTGATTTTCAGCGACGACGATGATTTTGATGATGAAGAGGTATATGAAGAGGAGGACGACGAATCGTGAATGAAGCTCCTTTCGAGGCCATCCAGATCGGAATCGCATCTCCGGAAATGGTCAGGAAATGGTCGTACGGCGAAGTAAAAAAACCCGAAACTATAAACTACCGCACACTGAAGCCGGAGCGGGACGGTCTTTTCTGCGAAAAAATATTCGGACCGACAAAAGACTGGGAGTGCCACTGCGGTAAGTATAAAAAAATACGCTACAAGGGCAAGGTGTGTGACCGGTGCGGCGTTGAGGTCACAAAGGCCAAGGTGCGCCGTGAACGGATGGGTCACATTGAGCTGGCCGCTCCGGTGTCACATATATGGTATTTCAAGGGCATACCCTCGAGAATGGGCCTTATTCTCGACATTTCGCCGAGAATACTTGAAAAGCTGCTTTATTTCGCAGTCTATATAGTCACGGACCCGGGCAATACTCCGCTGCAGCAAAATCAGATCCTTACCGAAAAGGAATACCGCGATTACCGCGAAAAATACGAGGACGATTTCAAGGCCGGCATGGGAGCGGAAGCGGTCAAGGAACTCCTGATGAAAATCGACTGCGATAAGCTTTCGGCCGAACTCCACGCGGAGCTCAAGGATGCCTCGGGGCAGAAAAAGGCCAAGATTGTTAAAAGACTTGAGGTCGTGGAAGCGTTCCGTACTTCCGGAAACAAGCCCGAGTGGATGATCATCGACGTTCTGCCGGTTATACCTCCGGAAATAAGACCGATGGTACAGCTTGACGGAGGACGTTTTGCCACCTCGGACTTAAATGACCTTTACCGCCGTGTAATAAACAGGAATAACAGACTTAAAAAACTCATTGACCTCAACGCTCCGGATATCATAGTGCGCAATGAAAAGCGCATGCTCCAGGAGGCCGTGGACGCGCTTATAGACAACGGACGGCGCGGAAGAGCGGTTACCGGAGTAAACAGCCGCGTGCTTAAGTCTCTGTCGGATATGCTCAAAGGCAAGCAGGGACGTTTCCGCCAGAATCTGCTCGGAAAGCGCGTTGACTATTCCGGCCGTTCCGTCATAGTTGTCGGTCCGGACCTTAAGCTTTATCAGTGCGGTCTTCCCAAGGAGATGGCAATAGAGCTCTTCAGGCCTTTTGTTATGAAAAAGCTTGTTGAAGACGGCGTTGCAAACAACATCAAATCAGCCAAAAAGATGGTAGACAAGGGGAAAACCGAAGTTTGGGACGCCCTCGATGTGATAATTAAGGAACATCCGGTGCTGCTCAACAGGGCCCCGACTCTCCACAGGCTGGGTATACAGGCTTTTGAACCTGTGCTGGTAGAAGGGCGCGCCCTTAAGCTGCATCCTCTGGTTTGCACCGCTTATAACGCGGACTTTGACGGAGACCAGATGGCCGTTCATGTGCCGCTATCGGCCGAGGCTCAGGCAGAAGCCAGAATACTCATGCTCTCCACGAATAATCTGCTTCGTCCTCAGGACGGACACCCCGTTACCATACCCACGCAGGATATGATACTCGGCTCCTATTACCTCACCTACGAAAGAGAAGAACAGGGTACCGGAAAAGCCTTTTCATCTCCTAATGAGGCGCTTCTGGCCTACAACGAAGGTTCCGTTGGCATCCATTCCCCGATAAGAGTTCGGATTACCCGCGAGGTAAACGGCGTTTTGACGAGCAGGCTTGTTAACACCACGGTGGGCAGAATCATTTTTAACGAGCCGATACCTCAGGATCTGGGCTTCGTAGACAGGAGCAATCCGGAATCGGTCTTTGATTACGAGATTAATTTCAAGGTAGACAACAGGAAGCTCGGCGATATTGTCGACAGGTGCATCAACCGTCATGGCTTTACGGTAAGCACCGAGGTGCTCGACGCCATTAAGTCAATGGGCTTTAAGTATTCCACACAGGGCGCGATAACCATTTCGATATCGGATATGACGGTTCCCGAGAGGAAAAAAGAGATAATATCGGAAACCGAAAAAAAGATTATAAATATCGAGAAAAACTACAAGCGCGGATTAATAACCAACGACGAGCGCTACAGACTTGTAGTGGCCGAGTGGGAAAAAGCGAATAAAGAAGTGACCGGCGCGCTGCAGGACGCTCTTGACGAGTATAACCCCATTTACATGATGGCCAACAGCGGCGCCCGAGGCAGTATGAATCAGATAAGACAGCTTGCCGGAATGCGCGGACTGATGGCAAACACGGCGGGCAAAACCATCGAAATACCGATCAAAGCCAATTTCCGTGAAGGCCTGTCCGTTCTCGAGTACTTCATTTCTTCAAGAGGCGCGCGAAAGGGACTGGCTGATACGGCGCTTCGGACCGCCGACTCCGGTTATCTTACAAGGCGTCTGGTTGACGTCTCGCAGGATGTAATAATAAGAGATACCGACTGCGGCACGAAAAACGGCGCCATCGCCTGCGCCCTTGAAGAGAACGGCGTTGAGTACCGCAACTTTGAATCGGCAATACATGGCCGTTTCTCTGTAGATGACATTATTAACCCGAAGACGGGCGAGGTCCTTTTCACGAAAGAGGACATGCTTCGCGCTTCGGACGGCGAGCTTTTAAAGGCGCACGGAATAAAGCAGATCGACATACGCACGGTGCTCGAATGCGAGTCAAAACGCGGCGTCTGCACCAGATGCTACGGCATGAACCTTGCTACGGGCGAACCTGTCAGCGCGGGAGAGGCCGTCGGCGTAATAGCCGCGCAGTCGATAGGCGAGCCCGGCACGCAGCTGACGATGCGAACCTTCCACACGGGAGGCGTCGCAGGTGACGACATTACACAGGGTCTGCCGAGGGTCGAGGAACTCTTTGAGGCCAGAAAGCCCAAGAAGATGGCGCTGCTTTCGGAAATCACCGGAAGAGTCGAATCAGATGAAACGGCTAAAAACGGCATGCGGATAATCAATGTGTACAGCGAAGAGACGGGCGAGAGAAAATCGATGCCGGTGCCGACTAATGTCAATATAAAAGAAAAAGTAACGGAAGGCGCTCTGGTCGAAAAGGGAGAGGAGCTTACGGAAGGCGCGCTCAATCCCCATGATGTCTTACGGCTCAGAGGCCTGAACGCCGCGCAGGAATACCTGATTCAGGAGGTCCAGAAGGTCTATCGCCAGCAGGGTGTCGACATTAACGACAAACACATCGAGGTAATCGTAAGACAAATGATGCGGAAGGTCAGGATAGACGACTCGGGCGACACCAATCTGCTTTCCGGAGCGACGGTCGACATGGCTGAGGCCATAGCCGCCAACAAAGCAATAGCCGCGGAAAATGAAAAGCGCGCCGCGCGTGTTGCAGAAAAGGAAACGACCGGAGAAACGATAGATCCCGATAACGACATGCCGCTTGCGGAAGCAACATATACAAGGCTTCTTATGGGTATAACTAAAGCTTCTCTGGCAACCGAGTCTTTCCTTTCGGCGGCATCCTTCCAGGAGACTACGAAGGTATTGACCGAGGCGGCCATAAAGGGAAAGGTCGATCACCTTATCGGTCTTAAGGAAAACGTTATAATAGGCAAATTGATTCCGGCCGGATCCGGACTGCAGCAGTACAGTAATTTTGACGTGATTACCGCCAAATTGGATTACGAAGTATCGTAAAGGCGCAGTGAACTATCTAAATTGCCGAATTATCCTATTGTTGGATTATTTACATTGACTAGCACGCAGCGGTTTGGTATAATACCACCTTGCGCGGATAATAGTCCTGAATAAATGCAGTTTCGCGCGCATATCGGTTTATCCGCGGAAATCTCCGCCGGTAAATAAATAACACGAAAGGAGGAAACACATGCCTACATTCAACCAGCTCGTCAGAAAGGGAAGGGAAACGGTCGAATACAAGTCTACATCTCCGGCAATGCAGGTGTCTCTTAACACACTGAAAAACAGAGAGACAAACCAGAGTTCGCCCCAGAAGCGCGGCGTATGCACCGCGGTCAGGACTTCAACACCCAAAAAGCCCAACTCCGCTCTGCGAAAGGTTGCCCGTGTTCGGCTCACGAACGGCTACGAGGTTACGGCTTATATTCCGGGAATCGGTCACAACCTGCAGGAGCACAGCATCGTGATGATCAGAGGCGGCCGCGTCAAGGATCTCCCCGGCGTTCGCTATCACATCATTCGCGGTACGCTCGACTCTCAGGGTGTTGCCAACCGTAAACAGGGCCGATCCAAGTACGGCGCCAAGAGGCCGAAGGCCACAAAGTAACAAAGCTGACAGCTCAGCCGGGGACATTGAGTCTCCGAGCCCTGATGTATATATAGATATGCCTCGGGGCGCGAACGGGAGCGGCGGGTATCGCCTGCCGACTTTCGAGTACCTGTAAATTCAAGATATGAAGGAGGGAAGTACAGTGCCCAGAAGAGGTAACGTTCCCAAAAGAGAAATCCTGCCGGATCCCTTGTACAACTCCGTGCTGGTGACGAAGCTTGTAAACAGCATTATGCTGGACGGCAAAAAGGGAGTAGCCCAGAAGGTCGTTTACGAAGCGTTCGAAATCATCGCCGAGAAGACGGGAAAAGCACCGCTGGAGGTCTTTATTCAGGCTGTTGAAAACATAATGCCGTCCCTGGAGGTCAAAGCCCGACGGGTCGGCGGCGCCACTTATCAGGTGCCGATCGAAGTCAGACCTGAAAGACGCCAGACACTCGGACTTCGCTGGCTTACCAATTATGCAAAAGCCAGAAGCGAAAAAACCATGAAGGAAAGGCTTGCCGGTGAAATAATGGATGCGGCCAATAACCTGGGAAGCGCCGTTAAAAAGCGCGAGGATACCCATAAGATGGCTGAATCCAACAGAGCTTTCGCTCACTACCGTTGGTAAGAGGAAACTTAAATGCCCAGGCAGTATTCAATTGAAAACACGCGAAATATCGGCATAATGGCGCATATCGACGCAGGTAAAACCACGACAACGGAGCGGATACTGTTTTATACGGGCCGCACGTATAAGTTGGGTGAGGTGCACGAAGGCGCGGCCACTATGGACTGGATGGAGCAGGAACAAGAGCGGGGAATTACCATTACATCCGCTGCTACGACCTGCTTCTGGAAGGGTGTGCGCATAAACATAATCGACACACCGGGTCACGTTGATTTTACCGCCGAAGTCGAACGTTCGCTCAGGGTGCTCGACGGCGGGGTTACCGTGCTCTGCGCAAAAGGCGGAGTCGAGCCGCAGTCCGAAACAGTCTGGAGACAAGCCGATCATTACAACGTCCCCCGTTTGATATATGTAAATAAGATGGACATCGTCGGAGCGGACTTCTTTAATGTTCTGGATATGGTTCATGACAGACTCAAGTGCAACGCCGTACCTATTCATCTGCCGATCGGAGCTGAAGCAGATTTCAAGGGAATAATTGATCTGGTGGAAATGAACGCGAGAGTCTACTACGATGAGTTGGGTAAAGATCAGCGCATCGAGGAGATACCCGCCGAACTCGTTGAACTGGCCGACCGATACCGTGCCGAGCTGATAGAAAAAGCGGCCGATTTCGACGATGAGATTATGGAAAGATACCTTGACGGCAGGGAAATTCCCACTGATATGCTCAAGTCGGCAATTAGGAAAGCCACGATAGCCGTTAAGATGATACCCGTGACTTGCGGGACATCTTACAAGAACAAGGGCGTGCAGATGCTTATCGACGTGATAGTGGATTATCTGCCGTCACCGCGTGATATACCCCCGGTAATCGGTCTGAGCCCGGACAAGGAAAAAGAAGAGATAAGAGAAACAGACGACGAAGCGCCTTTTTCCGCGCTTGCCTTCAAGCTGATGGCGGATCCCTTTGTCGGCAAACTCGCTTTTATCAGAGTCTACTCAGGCCAGATCGAATCCGGAAAAACAGTTATAAACTCGACAAAAGGCCACAGGGAGAGACTGGGACGCATACTTCAGATGCATGCCAATCACAGAGAAGATATTGACGCCATCTATTCCGGAGATATTGTGGGCGTTGTGGGCCTCAAGGACACAACGACGGGCGACACGCTCTGCGACGACAAAAACAGGATCATACTCGAGTCCATGGAATTCCCGGAACCGGTCATCAGGGTCGCGATCGAACCGAAAACTAAGGCCGGACGTGAAAAAATGGGTGTTGCTCTTAGCCGGCTCGCCGAAGAAGACCCGACCTTCAAGACCTATACGGATGAGGATACGGGGCAAACGATTATCGCAGGCATGGGTGAGCTTCACCTGGAGATCATTGTCAACAGGCTGCTTCGCGAGTTCCGTGTGGAAGCAAACGTCGGTAAGCCTCAGGTCTCTTACAAGGAAACAATCACTAAGCCGGCCATGTCCGACACACGCTATGTCAGGCAGAGCGGAGGCAAAGGACAGTTTGCCCATGTCAAGTTGTCCATAGAACCCAACGAATCGGGTAAGGGCTACGAATTCATCGACAAAATAACCGGAGGTGCGATACCGAAGGAATATATACCCGCGGTAGACCAGGGAATAAGGGGCGCCATGCTGTCCGGACCGCTTGCGGGCTACAATGTTGTCGACGTAAAGTGCACGCTGGAGGACGGTTCATTTCACGAGGTGGACTCCTCCGAGCTCGCTTTCAAGATCGCCGGGTCAATGGCTTTCAAGGAAGCGTGTCTGAAGGCAGGACCGGTACTGCTTGAACCCATTATGAAAGTTGCTATAATCGTTCCGGATGACTTTATGGGCGATGTTATGGGTGATATTAATTCACGCAGAGGACAGATACTCGGCATGGAGTCGCGGGCCGGGGCGGCGCATATAGATGCTCAGGTTCCCCTGTCCGAGATGTTCGGATATGCGACCGATCTTCGCAACAGAACACAGGGACGCGGGCAGTACAGCATGGAGCCAAGTCACTATGTCGAGCTTCCGAAGTCGCTTCAGGAGAAGCTTACGGGCTACCAGCCCAGATAAAAAACAGTTGCATTAAGACCTTTCTTGCGATAAGATATTCGCAAGATGAATATCACAAGATGAATAATATAAATATAACATTAAGGAGGATTCCTCAAAATGGCCAAGCAAAAATTTGAGCGCTCAAAGCCGCATGTTAACATCGGCACCATCGGTCATATAGACCACGGAAAAACATCACTTACCGCAGGCATTACCAAGGTGCTTGCCATGGCCGATCCTACAGCCGCTGCTTATACCGCATATGCCCAGATTGATAAAGCCCCCGAGGAAAAAGCCCGCGGAATCACGATCAACACCTCTCACGTCGAGTATCAGACCAAGGCCCGCCACTACGCACACGTTGACTGCCCGGGTCACGCCGACTATATAAAGAACATGATCACCGGCGCAGCCCAGATGGATGGCGCGATCCTTGTTATCGCCGCTTCCGACGGACCGATGGCTCAGACCCGCGAGCACCTGCTGCTTGCCCGTCAGGTTAACGTTCCCTATGTTCTCGTTTTCCTCAATAAAGTCGATCAGGTCGACGACCCCGAGCTTTTGGATCTCGTTGAGATGGAAGTTCGCGAGCTTCTCAACAAGTACGAGTTCCCCGGCGATGATACCCCCATAATCAAGGGCAGCGCTCTGCGCGTTCTTGAGTCGACAAGCACCGATCCCCACGCTCCCGAGTATGAGTGCATCTGGGAGCTCATGGACGCTGTCGACAGCTTCATCGCAACCCCCGAGCGTAAATCCGATCTGCCCTTCCTGATGCCGGTTGAAGACGTTTTCACGATCACCGGACGCGGAACGGTTACAACGGGTCGTGTGGAGCGCGGCAAGGTTAAAATCGGCGATGAGGTCGAGATCGTAGGCATCAAGCCGACAAGGAAGACCGTAGTAACCGGCACCGAGATGTTCCATAAGACCCTCGACTTCGCCGAGGCGGGCGACAACGTCGGTACGCTTTTAAGAGGCGTTGCCAAAAACGACGTCGAGCGCGGCCAGGTTCTGGCAAAGCCCGGCAGCATTAAGCCGCTGACCCATTTTAAGGGACAGGTTTACGTTCTTACAAAAGAAGAGGGCGGACGCCATACACCGTTCTTCAACAATTACAGACCCCAGTTTTACTTCCGCACAACCGACGTTACCGGTGTAATCACGCTTCCCGAAGGCGTTGAGATGTGCATGCCGGGCGACAACGTCGTTATGGAAGTCAAGCTTATTACTCCCATAGCGATTGAAAAAGAACTTCGCTTCGCTATTCGCGAGGGCGGCAGAACAGTCGGATCCGGCGTCGTAATCGAAACCTTTAACGACTGAGCATAGATTTACGTTGCCCCCGCGGAAGAAATTCCGCGGGGGTTGATTTTTTCGTGCTGTACCTTTGGCAATAAGACGAAAAGGGGACTTTTCTCTACGAATCGCTTGATAAATAGCGTAAATGTGTTTATAATAAAGCTGTAGAAGTATGTATGTTTGATGGACGCATGCCACCGGTGTTACTTGGAAGGAAGTTTTATTGATGTTCAGCGTAGGAGACATGATAGCACACCCAATGCACGGAGCCGGAGTAATCGATCGCATTGAAGAAAAAAAGATCAACGGCATGACAAGAAAATACTATGTATTTAAAATGCCGATCGGCGGTATGCTCGTCATGATACCAACCGACAACTGTACGGAGATAGGAATACGTCCTATTATCTGCTCCGAGGAAGCCGACCGAATAATCGAAGCATTGCCTGATATCGAGATTGATATGACTTCAAACTGGAACAGGAGATACAGGGAGAACATGCTTCGCATAAAGAGCGGGGATCTGATGGAGGTAGCCAGAGTCGTTAAAGGCCTTATGGCCAGAGACGGCGATAAAGGGTTGTCCACCGGTGAACGTAAAATGCTCAGGAGCGCCAAGCAGATACTTATTTCCGAGATTGTGCTCTCAAAAAGATGCGAATATGAAGAAATCGAAGAAAAAATTAACGATGCTATGGCGTAATATAACCTCAAATGTGGGGGCCGCCCTGTTACGGAGGGCGGCCCTAAAAGCATGTTAAGGGGGGGGGTAGCGGTTGCGTCTGAAGCAAAAAAGACCGTTGAAGCTTATAAAAAAAGCTGCGGATTCACAGTCCGGCTCGGGGAAAAAACTATTCGTTTCCTGCGTTATAGTTGCGGCCGGATCTTCCGACAGAATGGGCGGACAGGACAAGATCTTTTCGGAGCTTGACGGGATGCCCGTACTGGCATATTCTCTGCGCACGCTTTCCTCAAGCTCCTGCATCAATGAGCTGATTGTTGTAACAAGGCGTGATAAACTGGAAGAGGCTGCCGGGTTATGTCGGCTTTACGCTCAAAACAAGGCCGCCGGTGTTGTGGCGGGAGGAAAAACAAGAGCCGAGTCGGCGCTTGCGGGAGTAATGGCCGCATCAAGGAAAGCTCGGCTGATAGCCATACATGACGGGGCAAGGCCTCTTGTGACCGAGGAAGTAATAAACGAGGCCGTTAAGAAAGCGGCCGTTTGCGGAGCCGCGGTCGCCGCAGTCCCGGTTATCGATACAATCAAGACGGTGTGTGACGGAAAGATAGAAGAAACACCCCCGAGATCCGGTCTTTTCGCGGCGCAGACTCCGCAGGTATTTGACGCGGAGCTGATAAAAGCGGCTCTGACATATACAATCGAAAAAGGAATTGCCGTAACCGACGACAGCGAGGCGGTTGAGCGTTTGGGATTCAAACCGGCCGTAACGGCCGGAGACAGACAGAATATTAAAATCACCGTACCCGAAGATCTTTCAACCGCGCTGGCCATTATATCCCGGAGGAATACAAAATGAGAATAGGACAGGGATATGACGTTCATAAGCTGCTTAAAAGCGGAGGAGCACTTGTCCTCGGAGGAGTGCATATACCCTTTGACTACGGCCTGGTCGGCCATTCGGACGCCGATGTCGCAGTACACGCGCTTATTGATGCGATACTGGGAGCGCTGGGGCTGGGAGACATAGGCCTCATCTTCCCGGATAACTCGGACGAATACCTCGGTATAAGCAGTCTGCTGCTGCTTGAACGCGTACGGGATATGATGATCTCAAAAGGCTATTCCGTCGGGAACGCGGATATAACCATCGTAGCCCAGCTTCCTAAAATCATGCCGTTCGCTTATGAGATGAGAAGTAATATCGCCAAAGCGCTGCGCACCGATATCACTCGCATAAGCGTAAAGGCAACAACAGAGGAAGGGCTCGGATTCACCGGCAGGGGAGAAGGAATCGCCGCGCATGCCGTGGTTCTTCTGGAGGAGAAAAATGAATCTGAGCAAAGCTGAATTTATAATTTCAGCGGCTTCACCGAAAGATTTTATCAGAGACGGGCTGCCGCAGATAGTTTTTGCCGGGCGCTCAAACGTAGGTAAATCATCTGTAATCAACTGCTTGTTAAACCGGAGAAATTTTGCCCGTGTGGGAAATTCTCCCGGTAAAACCGCGAATATCAATTATTTTCTGATAGACGAAACCGTTTACATCGTCGATCTGCCGGGATACGGCTATGCGAAAGTATCCGAAGCGGAAAAAGCCCGCTGGGGCAGATTGATGGAAAGCTATTTTACTCAATCGGGACTTATAACGGCAGGCGTGATGATTGTGGACTCACGCCATAAGCCTACCGCGGACGATGTTGCGATGGCTGACTGGTTTAAACAGGCAGGCTGCCCGCTCGTCGTGGTGGCCAATAAGTCCGATAAGGCAAAAAAAAGCGAACTGGACGCGTCACTGGAGCTTATCAGAAATACTCTTGATCTGCGGGATGATGATGTATTATTCTCGTTTTCCGCGGAAAAAAAGATTAACAGAGATTTGCTTGTCCGGCACATAGACAGACTTGCATACGGAGAGGATACCAATTGACGGGTTTTTCCGATATTATCAGAGGTCTGGACTGGTCTGTACCCATAACATTTGTTATGTCGGTAATACCGGCGCTGATCTGTATAAGCTTTCATGAGATGTGTCACGGAGCCGCGGCTTATTTATTGGGAGACGACACAGCCCGAAAGCAGGGCCGGCTTTCAATGAATCCGCTTAGGCACATAGATCCCGTCGGCCTGCTTATGCTGATTATTTTCAAGTTCGGATGGGCAAAACCGGTTTCGGTGGACATGCGCAGATTCAGGCATCCGAAACGCGGCATGGCGCTCACGGCATTGGCAGGACCGGTTTCAAACCTGGTTCTGGCAGCCGTTGTACTGTTCCTTTACGGTCTTTTATACAAAAGCCTTAACGGCGGCGAATGGGGAGACAGAATACTTACCCTGCTGGAGCTTACAGCCTGGCTGAGCATAGGTCTGGGTATATTCAACCTGATACCGATACCTCCGCTGGACGGCTCAAAGGTGCTCTTTGCGCTGCTGCCGGACTCGGTCTATTTAAAGCTTATGCGCTATGAAAGATACGGTATGATAATAATGCTCGCTCTGGTGCTGCTGGGTGTTGTAGGCGATCCCCTTACCGATGCTTCCGCCTATGTATACGATAAGCTGTTTCACGCGGCACAATGGGCATATGACCTGACCGTATAACCGAACGGATAGGAGGCAGAACGCCTGATGGCAGATCCCACATTCAAGCTCGAGGGCGTTATTAAGTCAAGCGGGAGCGCAGAAGATTTTGAGGGACCGCTTGCACTTATCCTTCAGCTTCTCGGTAAAAATAAGATTGAAATAAAAGACATTAAGATATCGGATATACTCGAGCAGTATCTTGCGTATCTGGACGAAATGAAAAGGATGGATCTTGATATTGCCAGCGAGTTTGTAATCATGGCTTCACACCTCATATATATCAAGGCAAGGACTTTACTCGCCGGAGAGGAGACGGTAAACGAGCTTGAGTCGCTTATCAGCTCGCTCGAAGAGCTTCGTCTGAAGCGTTCTTATGAGGCGATCAAGGTGGCCGCGGAATATCTGGAGCGGCGCTCGGCGCTCGGTATTGATGTGTTTGTAAGACAAAGAGAAGTCCCGGGAGGAAGCGTACCCTACAAATGGATTCACAGCGCGACAGAGCTCCGCGATGCGCTGATTTCGATCACCGGCAGGGAGGACTTCTCCGTGCAGCTTTCCCCAAAAGCGCTGATGCCGGCAAGACTTGTTTATCCGGTAGGCGAGAAGACCGAGGAGCTTATGATGCTTCTTCGGCGTAAGGGGAGGCTTAGTTTAGAGGAAATATACGCCTCCTGTCGGGAACGAAGCGAACTGGTGGCATCATTCATGGCCGTATTAGAGCTCATGAGAAGCGGAACGGTGTTTTTAACGCAGGTCCGGGACGGCTGCGAACTGAGCATAACGGAGGAGGACAACGGGTTTGGAAATTGACTCGATGCTTGAAGGGATACTGTTTGCTTCCGGAGACCCCATGCCTGTATCGCGCATATGCGCGCTGCTCGGAGCTACGCAGGAAGAGGTTCTCACGGCTGCCGGTAGGCTGGCCGACATGTATTCCTTCGAAGTACGCGGAATAAGGCTGATAAAGCTTGAAGACTCACTGCAGCTTGTCAGTGCTCCCGAACTTTCGGATATAATAAGGCGCGCGCTTGAAACCCGCAAGGCTCCGAAGCTGTCGCAAGCCGCATTGGAGGTTCTGGCGATAACGGCGTATTATCAGCCCGTGACGAGGGTTTATATCGAGAAGGTCAGAGGTGTGGACAGCTCGTATACTGTGGGAATGCTGACCGAAAGAGGACTTATCGAGGAATGCGGCCGCCTGGATGTGCCCGGCAGACCGGCTTTGTTTAAAACTACCGACGCTTTTCTGCGAAGTTTCGGAATATCCTCGATCGATGATTTGCCGCCATTAATTATTGGTGAAACCGACGATGCCCAGGTCAATCTTGAAAAGGCGATTGAGTCTTTAAAGCCGGCGGAAGACTGAAAACCGGGAGGTGCTGATTTGACCGCACTCATAGTAGTCGGCGCTGCCGCCGCGCTTATTATTTTACTGCTGACCGTTCGTCTGCATTGCGTGGCGGAGTATGCACCGGAAGGGTTTTCGCTTTATGCAAAGGTGCTTTTTATTAGAATAAAGCTGATACCCGCCCGAATGAAGAAAGAGAAAAAAGAAGTCATAGTAAAAAAAGAGGCTCAAAAGGCCGGTTCCGCGTTTAAAAAACTGATCGGCAGAATTAAAGGCCGCGAAGAAGAGGTGAAAACCTCCGATGAGATCCTCGGTTATGTCAGGCTTGCCGCCGGAGCGCTCGGACGTTTGTGCCGCAGTGTGGTGATTAAAGACCTGAAGCTGCATGTTGCCATCGCAGGAAATGAAGACGCTTATTCCGCCGCTTTAAACCATGGCAGACTCAACGCGGCGGCCGGAGCGATACTTCCGACGATCCGGAACACCTTTCGCGTGAAAAACACGCAGGTGGGATCTCATGTAAACTTTATCGGAACAAAGACCGAGATATATATTTACGCGGACATTTTTATAAGCGTCTTCGCTGCTCTGCGCCTGGTAACGGGAGTTGTTTTCGATATTCGGAAAAAAATACCGGACCGGCGCGGAAAAACCGACTGAAAATGTCGCGTGCGACTGCAAACAGGCTCAAATAAGAATGGCATTGAAAGGAATGGGTATAATAATGGAAAAGCATCCTCTCGGAGACCTGATGGAAACCACGATGAGCAAGCTGCGTGAGATGGTCGACGTCAATACGATAATCGGAACGCCTGTAACGACAACGGACGGTATTACGCTCATACCGGTGTCAAAAGTAAGCCTCGGCTTCGCATCGGGCGGCTCCGACTTCGCGCCGAAGCGGCAGAGTGCTTCCGGTACGAATCCGTTCGGCGGAGGCAGCGGAGCGGGTGTGAGCATTGTGCCGGTTGCGTTCGTTGTTATAAAAGACGCAAGTGTCCGCATACTGCCGTTAGACGGTCAGTCCGACCCGCTGAGCAAGGCAATCGATATGACATCGGAGATTGTCGATAAGATCAAGGATATGATAACAAAGAAAAAGGATGAAGAAAAAACAGGATGATACCCTTTCCGTGCACATACGGAAAACGAGTGAGTTTCGCACATAAGCTTACAGCAGTGATTTTAGCGCTTTTTCTTCTCGCACCTTCAGCCCGCGCGGCGCATGCCCCGGGCGACAGCGCGCTGTGCTCGATATTATACGAGGCACAGACCGGAACGGTTCTTTATTCCAAAAACCCGGATACGCCCAGGCTTATAGCCAGCGTGACTAAGGTCATGACAGCGGTCGTGGTCCTTGAAAACTGCGATCCGGGCGAAGAAGTGACGATCAAGCCCGAATGGGCTAATGTCGAAGGCTCCTCCATGTACGTCGTACCCGGAGATACCTATACCGTTAAAGAACTTCTGTACGGGATGATCATAGTTTCCGGAAACGACGCGGCTACGGCTCTGGCTTGTCACTGCGCGGGCAGCGTAATGGCTTTTGCGGATATGATGAACGCCAAAGCCGCCGAGCTTGCAATGACCGGCAGCAGCTTTGAAAACCCCCACGGCCTTGACGGAAAGAATCAGTATTCAACTGCGAGAGACATAGCAAAACTGACTGTCTACGCAATGAAAAACCCGGTATTTGCCGAAATCTGCGCCACAAAAAAGGTTACCGTACACGGAGTAACTTTATATAACCACAATAAGCTGCTTGACATGTACGAGGGCGTGGTCGGCGTTAAGACGGGCTATACGGAAGCGGCGGGACGCACGCTGGTCTCCTGTGCCCATGTAGACGGAATGAGCCTGATTTGCGTAACTTTATGCGACGGCAGCGACTGGAAAGACCATATGGCTTTGTTCGACTGGGCCAGAAGCAGCTACGAGCTGGTCGAAGCGGTTACCCAACAAAAGGAGATACGAAAAGTGCCGGTTATATCCGGAACACGCGAGCAGCTGCCCGTTGCACCCGAAAGAAGCAGCCGCCTTCTCGTTAAAAAGGGACAGAAGGTGAGCGTTGAGGCCTCTTTACGGCATTTTGTCTATGCGCCGATGACTAAGGGTTCAAAGGCAGGAACGGCATATATTACAGTCGACGGAAAAGTTGCGGATACGGTGGATCTTGTTTATGCCGAAGATGCCGAGCTGGATATGTCGGTGCCTTTGACTTGTTGGGAGAGGATCAAATGGGCCTGGTATCGCGCGAATGAATACAGCAGCTACAACTGGATATATCCCGGCGTATGACGCTATGGAGGATCATATGGCTCAAAGAATACAGAAAATAATTGCCGACTCCGGACGGTGCTCCAGAAGAGAAGCCGAACGCCTCATAGCGGCAGGCCGCGTTACCGTTGACGGCGTTACGGCCCGCATCGGACAAAAGGCAGAAATATACCAAATCAGAATTGACGGAAGCCCGCTTGCCGCAACAGGGAAGCGGGTTTACATAATGCTCAACAAGCCGCGCGGATACGTCACTACAATGAAAGATGAAAAAGGGCGCAAAACAGTGCTCGACCTTGTAGAAGGCTGCGGCGCCAGAGTATTTCCCGTGGGACGTCTTGATATGGCTTCAGAGGGACTGCTTATCCTCACGAATGACGGAGATGCTGCTTTCCGTATGACGCATCCGTCCTTCGGGCTGAAAAAGACATACAAAGTAAGCGTGCGCGGCAGCGGGTTTGAGACCGCGGCGCTGAAAATGTCGCAGGATATGACATTGGACGGGGAAACGGTAAGAGGTTCCGAGGTTTCGGTATTGTCGGAGGACGGTGACCGCGCCCTGTTTTCGGTCATGGTATCGGAGGGTAAAAACCGGCAGGTACGCAGGATGTGTGAGGCGTGCGGACTGGAGGTGCTCCGTCTTGAGCGGATCCGCGAAGGTGAGCTGAAGCTTAACGGCCTTAAACCCGGCCGCTGGCGTTACCTTACTCCGGCGGAGACGGAATATATAAAAAGCATTTAATTACGGACGGCTGAACATCGTATAACACTTGCATTGCCGCTTCCGCGACAATATAATCTGGTATTAGAAACGTCAGTAAATTCAGAAAGGACGGGCGTTTGCCCGCGATATGGAAATGGACAAGGATGTTGTTTCGCTTATTGAAAGCCGGATGCGCGAATTTTCGAAGGGACAGATTCGCATTGCGAAATACATACAGGAAAATTATGACAAAGCTGCCTTTATGACTGCCGCGAGATTGGGGGAGGTTACGAATGTATCCGAGTCTACCGTAGTTCGTTTTGCTTCCGAGCTTGGTTATGAGGGATTTCCGGAAATGCGGCGCGCCCTTCAGGAGATGATACGAAGCCGCCTGACATCCGTACAGCGCATTGAAGTGGCAAAAAGCGTGATCGGCACGAAAGATACGCTGCAGGCAATAATACACTCCGATATGGACAAAATGAGAATGACGCTCGATGCCGTAGACCGGGACAGCTTTAATGAGGCTGTGGCAAGGATTCTGTGCGCAAGACGCATTTATATAGTCGGAACAAGAACCGCGGCCGCTTTGTCGATGTTCATGGGATACTACTTCAATTTGCTGTTTGACAATGTTAAGGTACTCGGCGACAGCATGTCCGCCGAGATATTTGAGCAGATGCTGCGTATATCCTCGGAAGATGTGCTTATAGGCATAAGCTTTCCCCGTTATTCGAAACGCTCCGTGAGAACGGTTCGCTATGCCAGGGATATAGGCGCCTCGATCATATGTATAACAGACGCGCCGACATCTCCGCTGGCGCCGCTGGCCGATGTATGCCTGTACGCAAAAAGCGACATGGTTTCTTTTCTTGACTCTCTTGTAGCGCCGCTTTCACTGATTAATGCCCTGATAGTGGCGGTCGGGACCGAGACTAATGAGAAACTGTCGGCCACCTTCAGCGATCTTGAACGTGTTTGGACCGAATACGAGGTGTACGAGAAATTTGACAACTGACGTACTTGTGGCGGGAGGCGGCCCGGCGGGTATGATTGCTGCCATAAGCGCCGCGGAGGCAGGAGCCGAGGTTACGCTGCTCGAGAAAAACGACAGATTGGGCGTGAAGCTTCGCATCACCGGAAAAGGCCGCTGCAATATAACAAACAACTGCGACGCGGACGAAGTGTTAAGAAACATTCCGGTGAACTCCAAATTTCTGATCAGCGCGATGAAGGCGTTTCCCCCGTCCCATACGATGAGCTTTTTTGAGTCATTGGGAGTAGCTTTAAAAACGGAGCGCGGCAACAGAGTGTTCCCGGTCTCGGAGAGCGCTCCGCAGGTCGCGCAGGCGCTCTCCGACAGGCTTATGGAACTGAAAGTAAGAGTGGAGAAAAACAGGGCGGTAGACATAATAACTAAAGACGGTAAAGTATACGCAGCCGGAACGCCGCGCGGCAGCATATGCTGCCGATGCCTGGTGATAGCTACAGGGGGGCTGTCATATCCGAAGACCGGATCGACAGGGGACGGCTACAAGCTGGCAAAATCGGTCGGGCACACGGTTACCCAAGCTTTTGCCTCGCTTGTGCCCTTGGAATCATCAGACATTTTCTGCGGTCGAATGCAGGGACTGTCGCTTAAAAACGTAAGACTCACACTCGAGGGCGAAAAAAACGGCCGGCTTTTCGACGATATCGGAGAAATGCAGTTTACGCATTTCGGAGTCAGCGGCCCGCTTGTGCTCACGGCCAGTTCTCATATGCGTGACGCGTCGGACAGGTACAGAGTGCATATTGATCTCAAGCCGGGGCTTGACGAAAAGAAGCTGGATGCCAGAATTTTGCGGGACTTTACCAAGTACAGCAACAAAGAGTTCAGAAATGCCCTCGAAGATCTCGCGAGCAGACTTATGATACCTGTATTGGTGGATCGCTCCGGAATACCGCCCGAAACAAGGGTTAATACCGTAACCAGGGAGCAGAGGAAGGCTCTGACAGCGCTTTTTAAGGACTTTTCGGTTGACATAACAAACAAACGGCCGATCGACGAGGCCGTGATCACCTCCGGCGGCGTATCCGTAACGGAAGTGAACCCAAAGACCATGGCTTCAAAGCTGCTGCCGGGACTTTATTTTGCGGGCGAGGTTCTGGATGTGGATGCCTATACGGGCGGATATAACCTGCAGATTGCTTGGGCAACGGGCAGGTTGGCTGGTATGAACGCCGCAAAGGAGTGCCTTGGATGAATGTAAGCATAGCTATAGACGGTCCCGCCGGAGCGGGAAAGAGCACGATGGCAAAGCGGGTGGCGGAAATGCTCGGATATTTTTATGTGGATACCGGGGCGCTTTATCGCACCGTCGGCCTTCACGTTATGAGAAACGGCGTGTCGCCCGCAGACGAAGTAAGCATAAAGAAGCTGCTCAGGGATTTGGATATATCCTTTTATTATGCTCAGGACGGAACGCAAAGGATGAGTTTAAACGGCGAGGACGTCAGCGATGCTATCCGCACACCGGATATATCGCATTATGCTTCGGCTGTTTCGGCATTGGCTTCCGTGAGGGCTTTTTTGCTGGATATGCAAAGGAATATGGCCAATAAGCACAGCGTAGTAATGGACGGCAGGGACATCGGAACCGTCGTTTTACCAAATGCGAGCGTGAAGCTGTTTTTAACGGCAAAGGCTGAGGAACGCGCCCGAAGGCGATGGAAGGAGCTTCGCGAAAAGGGCGGGGAATATGATTACGAAACAGTGTTGACTGACCTGATCGGAAGGGACAAGGCAGACAGCGAAAGACCCATAGCCCCGCTTAAAGCAGCGCAGGACGCTGTCGTGCTCGATACTACGGATCTTGATCCCGAAGCGACCCTTTCCGAGATACTCAGGATAATCAAGGAGAGAACGGGGTAATGAAGTTCGTATACAAGCTGTATTTCATTTTACTTTATCTGCCTGTCCGTCTTATATACGCGGTCAGGGCGATACACCCTGAGAGGATGCCGCACGGCCCCGTGCTTTTATGCGCTAACCACAGCGCCTATTCCGATCCTCTGCTTATCTCTTTTTCGCTGGGAATTAAAGTCTGGCCGCGCTTTATGGCGAAAAAAGAATTAAAGCGTGTGCCTGTGCTCGGCTGCCTGCTCAAAATGGCAGGCGTTATTTTTGTTGACAGAGGGAAATCGGATGTCGCCGCGATCAAATCCGCAATGCGTATATTAAAAGACGGGGGAACGGTAATGATCTTTCCCGAAGGCACCCGCGTTAAGGACGACGGTTCGGCGGACGTGAAGACCGGAGCCGTCATGCTGGCGGCCCGGACGGGGGCACCGATTGTACCTGTATATATACCCAGGAAGAAAAGGCTGTTATCAAGGATACCGGTCGTTTTCGGCGAGCCCTTTTCGATTCCGAGAGATGTAGGCGACTATTCGGTCTGCGCTGACGAGCTTATGGCGCGCATAGACATGCTTAAAGGAGAAACGTGAAAAAACTTATTGCAGCTAAAAGCGCGGGCTTCTGCTACGGGGTCAGCCGTGCGATAAAAATCGCGGAGGAGACAGCAAAGCGCGGCCCCTGTTATACGCTCGGTTCGCTTATCCACAATAAGGCGGTAACCGGGATGCTGTCCGGAAAGGGAGTACACGAAGCGGGCGGGATCGAAGAGATACCCGAGGGTTCAACCGTGATAATCCGGACACACGGAGCCTCGCCCGATGAATATGAAGCGCTTGAAAGAAAAGGCTGTACTATTGTTGACGCGACCTGCCCGGATGTCGCAAAAATACACCGGCTGGTGAAGGATATATCGGCGCGGGGCAGAGTAACCGTTATCATAGGGGACGAGGACCATCCCGAAGTTCGCGCTATACGCGGCTGGAGCGGTCGGTCGGTTACGGTAAAGGATGCGCAGGAGGCTCAAAGGAAACTGTCTGCGCTGGTCCCGGATCCCCTAACCCCGCTCAGTGTCGTACAGCAAACTACCGAATCAAGGGAAGCGGTTCAAAATTGCTGTAATTTCTTTAAAAAGCAGTATACAAACACCGAATATTTTGATACAATTTGTAATGCTACGTTCAGACGCCAAGAAGAAGCAAGAGTACTTGCCGATTGCGTTCAAGCCGTTATCGTAATCGGAGATAAAACCAGCGCGAATACCCGCAGGCTTGCGGAGATTTGCGCCGAAAGATGTGCCGTGGTAATACATGCGGAAAATGTCAATGACCTCCCCATGTCTAAACTGGCCGATTTCGGCACTATAGGCGTCACAGCGGGAGCCTCGGCGCCCGAGTGGATCATTAAGGAGGTTTGCGACAAAATGACAGAGGGAATGGATGCAATGGAAAACTTCGATGAAAAAGTTCCCGATACGGAGGAAATGACCCCGCAAGGAGCGGAGGTCGTCATTGACCCTGCGGTTTCCGAACCTGTTGAGGCCAGGGAGACAATTACACCCGAAGCCGCTGCCGAAGTAACGGCCGGGGATGAGACGGCGGAAACCTTTGACCAAATGCTTGAAAAGAACATGCGCACACTGACGACCGGTCAGAAGATAACCGGCATTGTTGCGTCTATCAGCGCGGCCGAGGTTACGGTTGATCTGGGTACAAAACAGTCGGGATACATTCCAATTGCCGAGCTTACCGATGACCCGGATGTGAAACCCGAAGACATAGTTCAGGTCGGCAGTGAGATTGAAACCTATGTTATGCGCGTTAACGATGTTGAAGGTACGGTCATGCTCTCTAAAAAGAGGCTTGATACGGTTAAATATTGGGAAATGATCGAAAAGGCCAAAGACGACAAAGAAGTTGTTGAAGGCACAGTCATAGAGGACAACAAGGGCGGAATCGTAGTGTCCGTTAAGGGCATAAGAGTTTTCGTTCCGGCTTCGCAGAGCGGGCTTCCCAAGGGTGCGGAGATGAGCAGCCTTATTAAGACCAAACAGAAGCTGAAGATCACCGAAGTTAACCGCGCAAGGCGCAGAGTAGTAGGTTCCATACGTGCCGTGCAGTATTCACAGCGCAAAAATGCATCCGAGGCAACCTGGGCTGAAATAGAAGTCGGCAAAAAATACCGCGGTGTAGTCAAATCGCTTACATCCTACGGCGCTTTTATTGATATCGGCGGCGTTGACGGCATGGCTCATGTTTCAGAGCTTTCCTGGAAGCGTGTGAGGAATCCTGCCGACATTTTGTCTGTGGGTGACGAAATAGACGTGTATGTCATATCTTTTGACAAGGAAGCGAAAAGAATCTCTCTGGGCTGCAAATCGGCGTCTGAGAACCCGTGGACCAAGTTTACAAACACTTATAACATCGGCGATGTTATCTCTGTGAAAATAGTAAAGCTGATGCCTTTCGGCGCTTTTGCCGAGATACTGCCCGGAGTGGACGGTCTTATTCATGTCTCCCAGATATCGGCCGATCGTCGTATCGGAAAACCCGATGAGGTCCTTTCAGAGGGACAGACTGTCAACGTGAAGATTACCAATATCGACTTTGACAAAAAGAAGGTTTCACTGTCCATACGCGCGCTTGCTTTTGAGCCTGCCCCTTCGGAGGAGCTTAAATCCGTACCGGGCGAAGACGCTGTCGTTTATGATACCGAGACCGCGGCGGCGCAGGAAGACAGCTCCGCAGAATAAAGACTTTGTATAATAAAAGCGCCCCCGAATTGGTGCACGGGAGCGCTTTTTATTTGCGCCGAAGCGGATTATCGGAGTGTATGCCTGACGATATTTATTTGCCCGGGTCGTCCGAAGGCTTAACCCTGTTGTCGGTCTTTCCCCGGAAGACGTAAAATCTCTGATAAAGATACTCCGTTACGAAGTTAATAGCCAGTGTAGAGAAATATACAATGTCATCCGCGGCGGGTATTCCGGCAAAACGAACCTCCGCAAGCCAATTGCCGAGGATGGTGGACAGCGGAGTGAATACTACATAATAAGCAAATGTCTTAAGCATAGCAGCGGGTATGTCGGCGTCCGATTTGAATGTGAAACGGCGATTGAGGGTGAAGTTCCATACAACGGAGGCAATAAGCGCCGGAAGATAGCACAGCCAATAACCAAAGGACGGGATTAATCCGAGGATATAAAACAGCCCTGTTTCTATGAGACCCGCGGACACGGAAAACAGCCCGAATTTAACGAAGCGCCAGAGCTCCCTTGTTAATTTAGCGGTATTGGTTTTCATTTAATGCCTCTCAAATTTTCTGATATGAGCCCTTTTTATAATGCTCATAAAGTAATGTATCATGTTATGCGCCGGTAATCAATGTGATAATCCATTTGTCCGTGTTTATTGTATTGAATCGGGGATTGTGGTATTGTGCTTTATATCAGGGGTATCGATTCGGACGGCAGCGTAATGAGTAATGGCTGCCGGAGAGAAGGGTATACGTTAATGAAGCTTAAAGAGCAACTTAAGGAAAACGAGGACATTACAGCGCAGGAATCCGTAAGACGAAGGAACCGAAGAAAACGGATTTTAATAATTCTCGCGGCTTTCATTATTTGTGTTATTCTTGCGGCGGCATTGCTGCACGCTTTCTTTGTAAAGCCTCCCGAATTATATGCAGCCCCCGAGACAAACGAGCCTGCCGCGACAGCTGCTTCGGACCCCGAAACGGTAAACGATGTTTCCGCCTCGGCCTCTCCGGCTGCAGACGACAGAGGCGAGGGAGTTGTTGTCGAAGCAGGCGGGGAGCGTAAAAGCGATTACTATACCTTTTTGCTTTGCGGAACGGACGCGGGCGAATATCTCACCGATACCATAATGGTCGCTTCATATGATGTGAAAAATCAGAAGCTAAACATTGTAAGCGTCCCGAGAGACTCAATGCTTAACGTTACCTGGACCGTTAAAAGAGTGAATACCGCTTACGCAATCGGCGGGATAGACAGACTAATGGAAGAGTTAACCCGGATCCTGGGTTTTCACGTAGATTTTTATGCTTCGGTCAATCTTGCTGCTTTTGTCGAAATAATCGACGAGATCGGCGGAGTTGAGTACGATGTTCCGCAGGATATGAAATACAGCGACCCCGGGCAGGGCCTCTATATAGACCTGAAGGCCGGCATGCAGCGGCTAAACGG
>Ga0123334_1000392_pt1 | contig 58810 bp, 53 predicted proteins | sample BiotimSIPDNA_FD_89706 | JGI IMG/M metagenome (GOLD analysis project Ga0123334, IMG submission 89706) | Anaerobic biogas reactor microbial communites from Washington, USA - Biogas_R1 time_0 SIP DNA | ecosystem: Engineered > Bioreactor > Anaerobic > Unclassified | place: Washington, USA...
AGATTGCCGGTCGCTTTGGATTTGACCACATCGCCGAGGTTGCACTGGCCCTGAAGGGCCTTTCGGTAGTACTCCCGGTCCGAGGCATTGATTCCGACATCCCTTCCCTTGACACCGTCGGCGAAGACAAGCCCGTCCCGCCCGAAGAGGACAATCGTATCATAACGGTCGCCGGCGGCCTCCCGTATCTTGCCGAGTTCGCGCTGAGCAAGGGCGATTTCACTCCCGCTAGCCTCTCTGCCGGCCTCTGCCACCTTTTCCGCGGCAGCCACAACACTGTTGGAAAGTGAAATCGCCTGGGCCAGGCGCAGCTCCTCCGAAAGTCCAAGGTCGATGGTATCCGCCAATACCTTGGATACATTCAGCATCTCTTCATGGGCAATAGACGAAATGCTGTCTGTCGCCTTGTAAACCGAGGCGATGCCGATCACGATCAAGGGAATGACAACAACAAGAAGGCCTCCGGCCAGCAGTTTCGTCCCCAGTTTTCTCTTCATCCTTCGCCTGTACCCCTTTCTCTTATAGCCTCATCCCTCGTCATTGACCAGGATCCGGTCATCGGAGAGGATTTTTTCCGCCTGCAGCACAATCGTACCCGTATCCGTGACACCGGCCAGATAGTTTTCACGAACGCCGGTCAGGGTCGGGAGGGATGGCTGCAGGGAATCCTTCGGAATCTCCTGGATGCCCAGAAGGCCGTCGGCAACAATCCCCACCTCCATCGTTCCATGACGGACAACAATCAGTTTATGGAGGTCCGTCAATCCGCTGTCAGGAAGATCGAAAAATTTTTTAATGTCCATGACGGACAGAATCCGCCCCCGGACATTTGCGATTCCCAGGATGAAACCGGGCAACCCGGGAAGATACGTCAAATTCCGAAGCGGCATCGTCTCGGTGACGCACCGGGCTTCGATGGCATACCGCTCCCCTGCCAGCATAAAGGAAAGGACCTCCAGGCAGGGAACGGATTGAGCCGATGCCTCCGGCTCTTTCGCCAGGCGCAGGGCGCGCTCCTTCAGAATTCTTTTAATGTCTTCCCCGTCCGTAACCGGTGAAGCGTCCTTGGATTGCCTCGATTCCGCCAAATCGCCCCTCACTTAAAGAAAAGATCATCCTCCCGGTGGGAAGAAACTCTGCATCTCCGCCATCACGATAATGTCTCGTAACCTCCCGGCCGTCACCCCATCGGATTCCGGGATGATATCCTCCGGCTGATAGTTCTGCAGCATCAAAAGGGCATGTTCAAAATGCTTCGACGAGAGGGTGATCCGCCCTCTTTGCCGGGCAAGGCTGCCCAGGGTAAAATGGGCCAGAACAAAATCCGGCTTCAGATAAAGGGCGCAACGAAGGGCCTTCTCCGCTTCATCAAAGGCCTTCTGCTCAATGAGAATAACAGCCCGGAGATAGTGACAGCCCGGATCAAGCTTATGAATTGAAAGTGCTTTTTCACACGCCGTTCGGGCTTCCTGGAGATTCCCCGAATCCGCATAAAGCCTGGCCATCAGTGCATACCCCTGGAAATGTTCCGGATTCTGCTCAAGAAAGGCCTTCAGGATGTCTTCGCATTCCCGGTGGCTTCCCTCCCGGAAAAGGTGCAGGGCCTTTTCACAGGGGCATTCCTCTGCTTCCTCGGCAGCCGTTTCCCCGACCGGAAGTTCAGGAGGAAGGGGCGCATTCCGTTCCAAGAGCGGATCCGCACTCCACAATGCAGCGGAAACAGTCGCATCCCCCGGCGGAACGGACGGCTCGCTCAAGGAACCGGACGGGCCGTTGGCCGCCATTCCCTCTTCAGGGGCATTCCAGGGGGAATAGAGCGCCAGTTCTCCTCCCCGATTCTCCTCCTTCTGGTAGAGAATCACCCCGGGAAAGGTGACCGAAACAAATGAAGTCGAGAGCAGATGAAAGCCTTCCGTGACACTGGGAATGGCCCAGCCGCCATCAATGAGCGCCCGGTGGAACCGTTGGATGATCCTTTTCGCCAGCGCGGGCTCCATATACATCAGGACATTCCTGCAGAAGATGATGTCCATGGCGTTCGTGTTGTTGAAGAGCGAAGGATAAGGATCCGAAGCCAGGTTAAGATAATTGAAGGTGACCATCTCCCTGATCTTGTCTGAAATCCGGTAGCTGCCGTCCATCGTCCTGGTAAAATACTGATCCTTGAGCCATTGGAAACTACCGCGGAACGACCATTCCCGGTAAATTCCCTGGGCGGCTCTTTCCAGGAAACGCGCATTGATATCCGTAGCCAGCAGGGTGATCCGCCATTTTTCAATGTCCGGAATAAGGCGTTGCAGCAGGATGGCGAGCGTGTAAGGCTCTTCACCCGTTGCACAGCCGGCGCTCCAGATCCTCAGATATTTCATGCGCCGGCGGGAAGCGATCAACTCCGGAAGAATATATTTTTCCAACGCCTCCAGGCTGATCATTTCCCGGAAAAAATAGGTTTCTCCAATCGTCAGATAGCTGGCCAGCATCTCAACCTGCCGCCGCGTCAGCTTTGTGGAAAGCAGCCAGGAGACGAACGGCTCGATGGAGCCAAAAGAGAATTCCCCCGCAGCCGACAACAGGCGCCGCTTCAGGTCCGGCAGACGATCCTGCGGAAAGTGCAGCCCCATCTGGAGGGTGATCCACTGGGTCAACTGCCGCCATTGTTCATCAGAAATCAACCGGTCCATGCCCCTCTATGAGAATTGCAGCAGTTCCAAATCCAGAAGATCATGATCCTTCGGGGAGAGATAGCTTTCCGGATTCTGAAAGATCAGGAGTTCCTCACCGTTTTTGACAATGCCCTCGACGGACTTCAGCGAACGTGTAATCTCCTCCGCAGCGGTCCACTGCCCTTCATTGCATTCCTGCAATCCAAGAACGTCATCCACCCAAAGGGCTGCCATCCGTCGCTCAAGCTGCAGAACAATCAGACGATCACTCAATTTCAGGCCTCGCTCCGGAAGACCGCAGCACAGGCGAAGGGAAACGACCGGGACGATCCCGCCCCGTATGTTGACGACCCCGGCAACAACCGAAGGCGATCCCGGCAGCGTCGTTATTTCGACCATGGGAACCACCCTCTGCACAAAGGATATGTCGAGGGCATAGTTCCGATTCTCGACGCGAAACACCAGAAGCCGGCAGGGAAAATGTTTCAAGCTCTCATTCATAAAAAAGCGGACACTGCGTTTACTATCATGTTTTTCTTGAATATTGAAGCATTCAGATTCCATCCTTAAGAGATTTTTTCCAGGTTTCGGGATGGGTCTCTGTCCGGGCTGCAAGAACAGCGCTCCGACAGCGCCTCCTGTGCGCCCTGCGGTCTGCACGGGCGCGGCCTCCGAGGTGGAGCCACCTTCTTTCTCAAAATTTTCAACACCTTTATAAACGAGAGAACCGGTTTTGTCACGAAATCGTTGAAAGAAAAAGGGCAGGCGGGGCGGCGCGGACGCTCACGGGGATTTTCTGCAGATTTCAGGGATATTCCGATAATGCCTTCCGATATTCACGAATCAGAACAGCCTTGTCGATCCCGTGATCGATGAAATCCCAGGGGAGGAATTCCGAGAGGCCCTTGGGGCGGTAGACATAAAAATCCGGATTGAGAGGAACTTTTTTCAGTGCCTGGGACCAGTTGCCCTCCAGTTGATGAACCTCTGCGAGGATTTGGCCGACCCGGCGATCCCCCAGGGAGAGCAGCGTCTGAATGTAATTCCATTTGGGGAGATCGTGAAAAACCTGCACGGGCCCCTCATTGTGAAGGGCCTTTTTGATTCTTCGAAGTTTTTTTTTAACGTCCTTCACCTCCTCCAGGGGATGCCACTGGAAAGGGGTGAAAGGCTTGGGAATGAACTGATTGACGCTCAAGGTGATCCGCCTGAAGGGTTTTTTCCCCTTTGAAAGCTGGAGGGCCTGGTGGCGGATTTTCCGCGTAAGACGAATGAGACCTTCGATGTCCGCCTCGGTTTCCGTCGGCAACCCGACCATGAAGTACAGGCGTATTTGCCGGATACCCTGTTGAACCAGGTGCTCCAGGGCAGAAAAGATATGATCCTCGGAAATTCCCTTGTTCAGGACATCCCGCAGGCGCTGTGTTCCCGCCTCCGGTGCCAGCGCCACGGTCTCCACCCCCGCTTCCCGGAGCAGACCGGCCATTTCCGCAGATACTCGATCCATGCGCAGCGAACTGAGGGCAAAAGTGCCTCCCCCTTCGAGAATACAACGGCACAGATCGGCCAGTTGGGGATGGTCGGAGACCGCCGTGCCCAGCAGACCGATTCTCTTTCCTTCGGAAATACCCCGAACGAAAGAGGGTTCAAGGGCCTCCTTTCGCCGAAAGCGGACGGGCCGGTACACGAACCCGGCGGCACAGAAGCGGCATCCCCGTGCACAGCCGCGGCTTACCTCCGCCAGGAAGAGATCGCCGAATTCTGAACCCGGTGTTGAAATGACCTGATCGGTTCGAAACGCGGAGAGGTCCTTTTCCCATCGTCTCCGGATTTTCCGGGGCAGTGAGGAATCAACGGGCTGAACATCCTCCAGCGTCCCATCGGGCCGATAAGAAACGGAATAAAGCTGAGGGACATAAACGCCCGGCACACGCCGCTGTACGTCAAAAAGGAGCTCCCGGCGATCCGGACCCTGAATCAAGGCTTCCCGGTACAGAGCGGCCAATTCAGGAAGCGCCTCTTCCGCTTCCCCTATGAGGAAAAGATCAATGAACGAACTCAAAGGCTCGGGATTGAGGGTTACAGCAATCCCCCCGGCCATGACCAGCGGCTCGAAATCTTTGCGCAGCGAGGCCTGAAGTGAAATTCCAGCCCCGGCGAGCAGGGCGAGCACATGGGGATAATCGTTTTCAAAGGGGATGGAAAAGGCGATAATATCAAATTCTTTCAGGGGTTTCTGGGATTCCAGGCTAACCGGACTCTTCCCCCGGGGTGCATCGCCTTCTCCCGGTGGAGAGAAAAAGACCCTCTCGCAAAGGCAGAAAGGCAGATCGTTCAGAAGGCTGTAGACCGCCTGGTAGCCGAGATTTGCCATTCCGATGCGGTAAGCATTCGGGTAGGCGAGACAGACCGTCAACTTGTCTCCCCAGGCCTTCCGGCAGTATCCTTTCTCCTGCGCTAAAAGCTGTTGATCCCTCTTGTGCTGCTTCCAGGACATGGCAATACCAGATCCGCATGATTCCCGCTGCGGCGATTTCTCCTTCCCGGCATGTGTGCGGTCAATGGCTCTGAATCCCGCAATCGGCTTCCGGGTAGCCCCCTGTCAAAGCCCTGGCTGCGTCCGGATCGCCTTGCCGGTCTTGTGAGATGCAACCCGGGATCAATCCGCCTGGCGCCGCAGGAATGTTGGAATTTCCAGGTCGGGATCCTCCGTATCGTCAATCAGCCCCATCCGGATGACGTTCATATCGCTGTTACCGGAAGCGCTCTTGCGCATGAACGCCGGGACGGCAATGTCGCGATTGCGGTTCGCTCCCAGGGAAGCCAGATTGGCCAGGCCCTGGCGCTTCTTTCCAACATCCTCGAAGCCGGTGGCGATGACGGTAATCCGTATCTCATCGCCCATGGATTCATCGACAACCGTACCAAAAATGATATTGGCCTCATCATGCGCCTCCGCCTGAATCAGCGAGGAGGCCTCATTGATTTCAAAGAGGGTCATGTCCGGACCGCCGGTAATGTTCAGCAGCACACCCCGCGCCCCCTGGATCGTATTGTCTTCCAGAAGCGGCGACGAAATGGCCCTCTGCGCGGCTTCCACTGCACGGTTTTCCCCGCTGGCTGAACCGGTGCCCATCAGGGCAAGCCCCATTTCCGACATGACGCTTTTCACATCGGCAAAATCCAGGTTGATCAGCCCGGGAATCGTGATCAGGTCGGAAATCCCTTTGACGGCCTGATACAGGATATCATCCGCTTTTTTGAACGTCTCAAGAAGGGAGAGGTTTCTTCCACCCAGGCTCAGGAGCCGCTGGTTGGGAACCACGATGAGGGTATCGACAATCCTTCTCAAGTCATCAATGCCTTCATCCGCCTGGCTGTTGCGCTTCTTGCCCTCGAACTGAAAGGGCTTCGTCACGACGGCTACCGTCAGGGCCCCCAGCTCCTTGGCAATTTCAGCCACGACGGGAGCTCCCCCTGTCCCCGTGCCACCGCCCTGGCCGGCGGTTACAAAAACCATGTCCGCCCCTTCAATGTGCTGACGGACCAGGTCCCGAGTCTCCATGGCGGCCCTTTTCCCCACATCCGGATTCGAACCGGCCCCAAGACCCCGGGTGACCTCCTCGCCCAGCTGAATTTTCACGGATGCGAGCGATTGCCCAAGGGCCTGCGCATCTGTGTTGGCTACGATAAAATCAACCCCCTGAAGGTTGGAGCGAATCATGGTATTAATTGCGTTTCCACCACCACCACCGATACCAACGACCTTGATCTTTGCCGAACTGAAATTTGATGATTCTGACAATTCAAACATGATTCCCCCCTAGAAGAATTCTAATAACCATTTTTTGAATCTGGCGAATGCGTCCCCCGCATTCCCTTTATCGCCTTTCCTCACAACGATCTTGGATAGATTCTTGCTGCCGTACAGGACAAGGCCGACCCCCGTTGCATGCATGGGGCTGTTCACCACATCGGTCAACCCCCCGATGCCCTTGGGATACCCTCTCCGGACCGGCATATTGAAAATCTGCTCCGCCAGCTCCGTAATGCCGTCCAGGAGGGATGTCCCACCGGTCAGCACGACGCCCGCGGCCAGAACATCTTCATAGCCGGAACGAACGATCTCTTTATACGCCATGGTCAAAATTTCTTCGGCACGCGCTTCAATGATCCGTCCCAGAATCTGCCGCGATACGGAACGGGGCTCTCTTCCCCCCACGCTGGGAACCTCAATGGTGTCCTCCTTGGAAATCATAGGCGGATAGGCGCAGCCGAAGTCGATTTTTATCTTTTCCGCCTCATTGAGGGGCGTCCTGAGGCCCGTGGCAATATCGCTGGTCACATAGTTTCCACCGACGGAAATCACCGCCGTGTGGCGGATACTCCCCTCACCAAAAACGGCGATGTTCGTCGTGCCCCCTCCGATGTCCAGCAGAGCCACTCCCAGATCCCGCTCATCATCGCTGAGAACGGCCTGGCTGGCCGCCAGATGCTCGAGGACGATGTCGTTGATGTCCAGGCCGACACGGGTGACGGATTTCTCAATATTCTGTATGGAGGTCCCTGAACCGGTCACCACATGGACCTTGGCCTCCAGCCTGACCCCGGACATGCCCACAGGGTCCCTGATCCCGTCCTGTTCATCCACAACATAGCTCTGGGCAAGGGTATGGAGAATCTGCCTGTCCAAGGGGATGGCGATCGCCTTGGCCGCTTCGATGGCCCGCTCCAAATCATCGTTTCCGACCTCCCGCCCCTTGACTGCTACAATGCCGAGGCTGTTTTGCGCCTTGATATGCCCGCCGGCGATTCCCGTGAAAACGGATCCGATTTCACACCCGGACATGCGCTCAGCCTCTTCAACCGCCTTTTTGACAGCCTCTACCGTGCTGTCGATATTGACCACGACCCCTTTTCTCAATCCGTCCGAGGGATGCGAACCAATGCCGATAATATCAATTCCCGTATCTGTTATTTCTCCGACAATGGCACAGGTCTTTGTCGTGCCTATATCCAATCCGACGATGACATTTCCCTGCATACCCATGTATTCCGTCCACCTTTCTTGATAGATGTGATGCCGATCCGATCTTCCGATTGCGCTACAGCTTGTATTCCTTCCGCAGATTTGCAGTCCCTGCGGGAGCGGGGATATTTCTCCTGGAAACAGTCACTTTCAGGGGATTTCTCAAATCGATCCGGAAGAACCCTCCACCAAGGGGACGCCGTTCCAGATCCTCGAGAATCGGAGACAGGCGCTGCAATTTGTCCCCATAGCCGTCAAACCCCAGGACAAGGCACAGTCCGTTGTCGGTAAAAACCGAAAGCCCCAGAACCTCATTGCCTTGAATCTCCGATATCCGCTCAAGGGTTGGATACGATTTGGAAACCGCAAGATCGCCTAACAGGCGCAGTGCGCTCTTCAGCAGCGACTCGTTCAATTTGCCCTGAATGTAAAGACCCGTCAGCACAGGAAGATCGATTTCATCGTTCTTTCCCAGCTTCTTGAAGATAACGCCTTCCCGGTCCATCAGATAAAGATTGGCATCCTGTCGAATCACGGCGACGGCGGAACGCTCAACAATCTGAAGCACGAGGCGGTCCGGCAGCTCTCGGCCGATCGTAGCCGTCTTTATCCAGGGATTCGCTGTGATCCGCCGCAAAATGGCTTCTTCATTCAACGCCAGCAGACTCTGTGAAGACGTTACCGAACTGAGACGAAGCACTTCCTTTTCCGTGACTTCCCGGCACCCGCGAACGACTGTTTCCCGTATATGGAAACAGGGTGCGCTGATGGTGAAGTTGTAAACGAAGATCAGCAGAACGCCGATGACCATCACCGCACAGACCAGCAGAATCGACCGGGTCATGTCCAGGAAGATGGTTCTGCCGCGACGTTTCAACCGATACTTTCTTGCTTCCAGCTTTCTTCTGAAAGCCCTCTTCATCCATCCTCTCCGACAATCTGGACCTCGGCTTCCAGATGGACGTCCCGGCAGTCTCTTACCCGAATCCTGACCTCTTCCATCAGATCCATAATTTCGGCAGTCCGGGCATGCCCCAGATTGACGATAAAGTTGCCGTGCAGTTCAGAAACCATGGCATCTCCCCGGCGTGTCCCCTTCAGTCCGGCTTCCTCAATCAGCCGCCCGGCAGGCATACTTCGAGGATTTTTAAAGATGGAACCCGCATTGCGCAGGTTCAGCGGATGCTTTCTTTTTCGCAGGGAAAGGATTTCCTCAATCTTCGCCGCGATCTCTTCCCGGTTGCCCGGAGACAGAACGAACTCGGCACTGACGATCACAGCGGCATCAGGAAGAACCAGGCGACGGTACTCAAAGGAGAGATCCCGCCGGGACAGGGTCTCCAGCTCCTGGTGCTCATTCAGAACGGCAATCTCCGCCACCACGTCCTTCATTTCGATCCCATAGGCCCCGGCATTCATTCGAACCGCCCCACCGACACTACCGGGGATGCCGGCGCAGAGCTCCATGCCGGTCAGGGATTCCCGCTGGCAGAGACGCACGATCGCCGCAAGGGCGACCCCCGCTTCGGCCCGGACCCGCACCTTCCCTTCGGCACCTGGCACCCAGGACAGTTGTTTGAGCCCCTGCAGAGAGACAGCAACCCCACGGTACCCTCCATCCCGGACAAGCAGATTGGTCCCGTTGCCCAGGGCCAGAAAAGGCACCCGGCTTTTCCGAAGGAGGGAAAGCAGATGAGCCAGCTCCTGCCGATTCTGAGGGAAGACCAGGACGTCCGCAGGCCCCCCCACCCCCATGGACGTATAACGGCCCAGGGGTTCATCAAAGAGGACGGGGCCCGAAACACAGGATGTCAACTGCTCTTTGAAAGAGGCGTCAAGCGGCACGGGATTTTTTAACCTCCTTCAGTCGGTTCAACAGGGACATCCCCACGGAATTGACGCTTCCCGCGCCCTGGGTGATGACCAGATCCTCCGGCTGAACGATGGACAGCAGATAATTCGTGATTTCTTCAAAACCAGGCATGTAGAGCACTTCGCGCTGGGTGAAGGAGCGGATGCCGTCACAAAGAGCAGCCGCCGTCACCCCTTCAATGGGATCCTCGCTGGCGGGATAGATGTCCGTCACGATCAGAAGATCCGCCTCAGTAAAGGCTCCCAGAAATTCGCGGAAAAGGGCCTGGGTCCGCGTGTAACGGTGGGGTTGAAACACCACGATCATCCTGTCCTTCCATACCTGTCTCGCCGCCGCGAGCGTCGCGCTGATTTCCGTGGGGTGATGGCCATAGTCATCCACAACGGTGACTCCGGCTTCTTTTCCCTTGATCTCCAGTCTTCGGCCCACGCCGACATAACTTTTCAACCCCTCCCGGATGGCCGCCATGGTCATCTCCAGTTCCCTTGCCACCGCAACCGTGGCCAGGGAATTATAAACGTTAAAGAGACCCGGGACGGAAAGCTCCACATTTCCCAGATATTCCGTTCGGCAATAGAGCTTGTACTCCGTCGTTCCCCCGTTAAAGCGGATATCCTCCGCCCGGTAGTCCGCAGTCGGCTCCAGGCCGTATGTGAGCGTCTTCCGCTTGATGTCCGGAAGGATGGCTTTGACGTTGGGATCGTCCTGACAAAGAACGACGGATCCGTAAAAGGGAACGATATTGGCAAACTGGAGAAAGGCGGTCTTGATGTCCTCGATGTCCCGGTAATAATCGAGATGCTCCCGGTCGATATTGGTAATGACGGCCAGAGACGGAGACAGTTTCAGGAAAGAGCCGTCGCTTTCATCCGCCTCGGCCACGATGAAGTCCCCGTGGCCCATCCGGGCATTACTCCCGATGCTGCCCAGCTTTCCGCCGATCACCATGGTTGGATCCAGCCCGCCTGTGGCCATCACCGTCGCGATCATCGAGGTGGTCGTCGTCTTGCCGTGACTCCCCGATACGGCGATGGACACTTTCATCTTCAGCAGCTCCGCCAGCATTTCCGCCCTGGGTATGACGGGAATCGCCCTTCGATGCGCCTCCAGCACCTCGGGATTGTCCCGCCGGACCGCCGTTGAGGTCACCACCACATCGGTATCGCCCAGGTTAGCGGCCTGATGCCCCTGAAACACCGCAGCGCCAAGCGCAACAAGATGTTCGGTGGTGTCCGAAGTTTTCAGGTCCGATCCGCTGACGGCATAGCCCAGATTCAACAGGACCTCGGCAATTCCACTCATCCCGATACCGCCGATCCCGACGAAATGAATGCGACGTACCTTTTTGCGCATGACATCTGTTACTCTGTAGAGCCTCATGGCGTTCAACGGTATTCCCCTTTGCTGTAAGGGCTAAAATCCCTTTATGTAGTGTAAATTTTTGATCATATACACTATATGTTGTATAATGTCCACCGAAAAAAAACTTTGTTATTTCTTGATCATGGCCAGGCAAGTATCAACAATGTCCGAAGCGGCGTAAATATTTCCCATATTCGCCGCATTTGCCGCAATCTCTTTTAACCGGGAAGGATGATCATATAAATTTTTAATTTCATCCACCAGCCGGCGGCCGTCGAGCTCTTTCTCCGGAACCATGACGGCCGCCCCCGCCTTGAGCAGAACCTTGGCATTTTCAGTCTGATGGTCCCCGATGGCATAGGGAAAGGGGATGAGGATCGCCCCTTTCCCCATGGCGGTGATTTCGGCGATGGAGGTCGCACCTGCCCTGCAGATCAAAAGGTCCGCGGACTCGTAAGCGGAAGCCATGTCCTGGATGAAGGGGACAACCCGGGCATTGAAACCCCCGGCGGCATAAGCGGCCGACATGCTCTCGCAATCCCGCTCCCCCGTCTGATGGACAATGGAAAGGACCCCCTGAAGAGGCTTCAGAAAAGGCAGGGCATCCAAAACCGCTGAATTGATGGCATGCGCCCCCTGGCTGCCGCCGAATATCAGCAGGGAAAATTGATCCGTCACTTTTTCAACCACCGGCTTACCGGTGAAAAAGGCGGCCCGGATCGGATTTCCCGAAACCCTTGTCTTTTTCGCGGGGAACCATTTTCCCCCGTCGGCAAAGCTGAGAAAGACGCGATCCACAAAACAGCCGAGAATCCGATTGGTCAGACCGGGAATGGAATTCTGCTCGGCAATGGCTGTGCGAATCCCCATGAGGCGGGCCGCAGCGACAGCCGGACCCGAGGCATAGCCTCCGACTCCGATCACGATGTCCGGCCGGAAGGAGCGGATGATCCGCACCGACTGGAGGAAACTTCCCGGAAGCTTTAAAAGGGCCAGGGTCGACCGGATCAGTCCCCGGCCCTTGATGCCTTCCACGTTCAGCAATTCCAAGGGAAAACCGATTTTCTTGAGGACTTTCTGCTCGATGCCCCGGTTCGTGCCGACAAACAGGATCCTGTTTTCCTCACTGCGGCGCAGCCATTCCTCCGCAATGGCTACACCGGGGAAAAGATGGCCTCCGGTGCCGCCCCCGGCTATGAGTACCCGGACCGTCATTGCGATTCACCCTTTTTCTCTGAAAAGGTTGAAATATTCAGAAGAATGCCTATCGCGGCCAGACTCATCACCAGGGACGTCCCTCCGTAGCTGAGAAAGGGAAGGGCCAGGCCCTTGAGGGGAATCAATCCCATCACCCCGGCAATGTTGATGACGGCTTCGAGGGCAAGAAGCATGGTTAACCCTGCGGCAACCAGGGTTCCGAAGAGATCCGGGGCCTTGAACGCGATGAGGAATCCCCGGACGATGAGCACGACAAACAGGGCGATGACCACAAAAACTCCGACAAACCCCGCTTCTTCGGCAATAATGGAAAGGATGAAGTCCGTATGAGGCTCAGGAAGATAGAAAAGCTTCTGCATGCTGTCACCGACTCCCACACCGAAGGCGCCCCCGGAACCAAAGGATATCAGGGACTGAATGACCTGGAAACCCGACCGCTGGGGATCCTGCCAGGGATCAAGGAAGGCCGTCAGCCGCTTGATCCGGTAGCTTTCGTGGACCAGAAACCAGATCCCCACGGGAATGAGACCCGCCAGCAAAGCGCCGAGATGAACCAGCCTGGCACCGGCCATATAGAACATGAGCAGCAGAATGACCGACATGATGGCGCAGGTGCCGAAATCCGGCTCCAGAATGATCAGCAGCATGATGACCGCCGTGACGCTCAGCGGCACCGCCACCCCGCGGCTGAAGTTCTTCCTGTAATCAATCTTGCGGTTCAGGAAATGGGCAAGAAAGAGAATCATGCAGATTTTAACCAGCTCGGAAACCTGGAAAGAAAAAAAACCCATTCTGAGCCATCTTGTCGCGCCGCCGGCACGGACGCCCAGGTGGGGGATGAGAACCAGCGAAAGGAGGACAATGCTGACCAGGATCCCTGGATAAGCCGCCTTTTTTAGATAGTAATAGGGAATCTTCGCCATCAGAAGCATGATTCCGAAGCCGAGGACAACAAAAACGACCTGCTTTTTCAGAAAATACCACCCGTCATGATGGTGGGCCTGACTCGCCGCGGCCATGATCGAACTGGAGCTGTAAATCATGACCGTCCCGATGCTCACGAGAATCAGCACCGCCAGCAGGAGAACGAGATCCGGCCTTTTGTCCCCTTCGGGAAATTCGGAAATCGGCAGTTCCGGCAGCGATATTTTCTTTAAAAATCCGATCATGCCAGGGCCCTCACTTCCTCCTGAAAAAATTCGCCACGAGCCTTATAGTTGTTGAATTCATCGAAGCTCGCACATCCCGGAGAGAGCAGAACGACATCCCCGGCGCCGGCCTGTCCGCGGGCAGCCGCAATGGCCTCTTTCAGGGTCGGCGCCATGAGGGTGGGAACGATTTCACCGATCCGCTCCCGGATCTTTTCCCTCGCCTCGCCAAAGAGCACCAGGACCTTGACCCGGTTCGGCAGGAGGTCGCTCAGGGATTCGAAATCCCCGTCTTTGTCCCGGCCTCCCATGAGAAGGACAAGGGGTTCCGAGAAGCTTTCGATGGCCCTTTTGACGGCTCCGACATTGGTGCCCTTGGAATCGTCATAAAATTTTACGCCCCCGATCTCCCGGGTGAATTCTATCCTGTGGGCAATTCCTGAAAAATTCGCCACCGCCTGGATGACCTCTTCCCGGGTGCATCCGCAGGCGCGGCACGCCAGGATGGCGGCCATGACATTCTCGATATTGTGAGCCCCCGGCAGACGGATGATGTTCAAGGGGTAGCTCTCCCGCCCACCCTGGCCGTTGTGGTAAATCAGCTGCTCCCCTTCCCGGTACAGACCGACATCAACGCTCTGTGACGAGCTGAAAAAACGGACGCGCGACGGAAGGGATTCCGCCAAGACGGCCGAACGCGGTTCGTCGGCATTGAGGACGGCCAGATCCCCCTTCCCCTGATTATTGAAGATCCGTTCCTTGACGGCCCTGTACGCCTCGAAGGACCCGTGGTAATCGACATGATCGCAGGTCGTATTCAGAAGCAGGGCCGCAAAAGCGTGAAACGCCTCAACCCACTGAAGCTGGAAGCTGCTGACCTCGACAACCGCATAGTCAGCATCCTGCGGTCCCGCCACGTAATTGGCCAGGGGATTTCCGATGTTCCCGCCGACAAAGACTTTCCGTCCGCTCTTTGCCAGGATTTCCCCGATCAGGGTCGTGGTGGTTGTTTTTCCGTTGGTCCCGGTAATGGCGATCATGGGTGTCCGGAGATATCGGCTGGCCAGTTCCAGTTCACTCACAACGGGGATGCCTCTCTCCAGGGCTTCCTTCAGCAGGGGGTGAAGGGGCGGAACGCCGGGTGACGGCACCACCATGTCCACGGAAGACAGCGCCGAAGTGTCGTAGCGGACCCACTCCACGCTCGCGCGGAGATCCTGCCCAAGCTGGGGAAGCACATCCTTTTCCAGGGAGAGGTCTTTTGCATCGGTAACGGCGATCCGGACGCCCCGCGCAGCCAGAAATCGTGCGGAAGCGATGCCCGTCTTCCCCCAGCCGATGATGAGAGTTTTCTGTCCCGACAGATCCATAAATGACACCCTAGCGAAGCTTTAAGGTACTGATGGCCAGCAGAGCCAGCAGGATGGAGATGATCCAGAAGCGGACGATCACTTTCGGTTCAGCCCACCCCTTCAACTCGAAATGATGATGAATCGGAGCCATCCGGAAGATGCGCTTCCCGTGCGAGAGTTTGAACCACCCGACCTGGAAGATGACGGAGAAGGTTTCCAGGACGAAAACGCCGCCCACGATGGCCAGCAGGATCTCCTGCTTGGTCGCGACGGCCAGACAGCCCAGCGCTCCCCCAAGGGAAAGAGACCCGGTATCTCCCATGAACACCTGGGCCGGGTAGGTATTGTACCAGAGGAATCCGATCCCGGCTCCCACGATAGCCCCGCAGAAAATGCTCAGTTCTCCGACGCCGGCCACACCGGGAATCTGCAGGTAGGAGGCGATTTTGTAATTCCCCGCAAAATAGGCGAAGAGCAGATAGGTCATAAAGCAGGTAATCGCCGGCCCAATGGCCAGGCCATCCAGCCCGTCCGTCAGATTCACGGCATTTGCGGCCCCGACGATGATGAAGGTCGAAAGAAGAACATAACCCCACCCCAGATCCGGCAGGGCCGTTTTAAAGAACGGAATGGCGACGATGGAGCTGAATCCCGGCTTGGCGTACAGGACAATGCTGACCAGGAGGGCGATGGCCACTTCGAAGGCAAGCCGCACGTTACCGGGCACCCCCTTGGAATTGTGACGTGTCAGTTTCCGGTAATCGTCGGCGAAGCCGATCAGTCCGTAACCCAGGGTCACCATGAGCACGAGCCAGACGTAATCGATCGTAAGATTGGCCCACAGAAGGGTCGAAGCCACAACGGCAAAGATGATCAGGATCCCGCCCATCGTCGGCGTCCCCTCCTTGGCCAGATGCGCCTCGGGACCGTCATTCCGGATGACCTGCCCCATCTTCAACGCCTGCAGCTTCCGGATCAGCCATGGTCCCAGGATAAAGCAGATGACCAGGGCGGTAATGGTGGCATAAATCGTCCGAAAGGTGATGTATCGGAAGACATTGAGATAGGAATAGGTCTCGTGCAGCGGATAAAGAAGATGATAAAGCATCCTGTCTTCCCCGTTCAGGCCGATGTTCGGTCAAGGATTTTCTTGACGATCTCTTCCATTTTCATCCTCCGTGACCCCTTGACCAGAATCCAGTCCCCCTGTTCCACGAAGGAGAGGATGGGATCAACGATTTCGTCGGCGTTCTCAAAAGAACGGATCCTTTCCCCCGGCAAGCCGCCTTTGGCGGCGCCGGCCGCCGTCGACCGGGAAAGGGGCCCTTTAAGATACAGCCTCCCAACATCCGTGGCAGCGGCTTCGAGCCCGACGGCTTCGTGAAGCTGCTCCGCAGACGGCCCCAGCTCCAGCATGTCGCCCAGGATTGCCACGCTGCGTGAGCTCCCCTTCAGAGTCTGGATGGTTTTCAAGGCTTCGCGAACGGATGCCGGGTTGGCATTGTAGGTGTCATCAACGAGAAACGCACCATTCGGCAGGCAGTGGATTTCGAAGCGAGCGGTTACAGGACGGAAATTCCGGAGACCTTGAGAAATTTTATCGATGCCGAGCCCAGAAGCCCTGGACAACGCGGCTGCAGCCAAGGCATTGTATATGTTGTGCATACCGGAAGCAGAAAGCCGGACGGAAACCGAATCCGGACCACAGTTCAAACGGAAAGACTGCCCCGCTACGCCCTCTTTCGCAATATCCGAAGCAGTCAAATCGGCCTGGGAGATCACCCCGTAGGTCACTGTTCTTCCCGTCCACAAACGCCTCAATGGCGCCATGGCCTCATCATCTGCATTAAATACGGCCACACCGGATCTGGACATGGTGCCATAGAGATCGCCCTTCTCCTCACGGATGTTCTCGAGCGTCTTCAAGCCTTCCAGATGGGCGGGGCCGATATTGGTAACGAGCCCGATATCAGGTTCCGCTATTTCTGTCAACCGCTTGATTTCACCCCGGGCATTGGTTCCCAGCTCCACAATGGCCAGGTCGTGGCTTCGTTCCAGGCGGAGCAGGGTGAGAGGCAACCCGATCAGGTTGTTGAGGTTCCCCTCCGTTTTCAGTACGGAAAACGTCTGCTCGAGGACGGCGGCGGTCATTTCCTTGGTCGTTGTCTTTCCGGAACTGCCCGTTATGGCTATGACGGGCTGGCCGGATCGTCTCCGCCAGAAGCGGGCCAGATCGCCCAGGGCCCTTAAGGTATCCTCCACGACAATGACCGGGCAGCTTCCGGGAATTTTTGAAACCGTCTCCAGCATACCGGCATGATGGGCATCCATCAGAAGCCCGCCGGCGCCTCTCGCAATGGCCTCCCCCAGGAAATCATGGCCGTCGAAACGATCCCCCTTCAAGGGAATATAGAGATTGCCCTGAACAAGCTGCCGGCTATCGGTTGACACACCGCGGAGACGGCAAGCCGCCTCGCCCTGCAGAAGCTTTCCTCCCGTCGCCGTGACTACCTCGTCAGCCGGGAATTCCGGCCCGAATTTCTGATTCAAAGGAAGACCTCCCCATCCTGTATGGAATTGTCCTGTCCGTCTTAAACGCAGGAGAAAGAACCATTCCGCTGTACCAGATTCTCTTCTTCGGCAAAGGATCGTTCAGCTTCAGGTTATCAGGAATTATTGTGAGCTCTCAGGCGAGCAGAGGAATTCCGAACAGAGCGGACCCGCACCAAACCGGCGTCATTCATGATCGATCTTTGTGCTTGAAGGTGAACTCTCCAGGATTTCTTTCGCAGTCTCCCTGTCATCGAAATGGAGACGATTTGTTCCAATAATCTGGTAATCTTCATGCCCTTTACCGGCAATCAAAACGATATCTGAAGGCCGGGCCGACCGGATCGCCGCCTCAATGGCCTGCCGCCGATCGGGGATCACGACATATCCCCTGCCGGCCGGCTCCAATGGCCATTGCTCCGGAGATCCCTTGGGAATGGACTGACGATTGATGCCCACCTCGATATCCCCAATGATGGCCAGCGGGTCTTCCGATCTTGGATTATCGGAAGTCAGGATCGTCAGGTCGCTGTAATTTGTCGCCACTTTCCCCATGAGGGGCCTCTTTCCCCGGTCGCGGTCGCCGCCGCATCCAAAGACCGTGATCATCCGTCCTTGTTTGAAGGGGCAGAGGCTCTCAAGCACCCGCCGAAGCGCATCATCCGTGTGGGCATAATCGACGAACACCCGGGGCTGGGCCAATCCGCTCACCTTTTCGAGCCGTCCGGGCACCGCCGTCATCGTTTCGATTCCCCGGCAAATGGCCTCCGTGGGGATCCGCAGGGCAATGGCGGCGGAAACAGCGGCCAGAACATTCGACAGATTAAATTTGCCGATCAGGGGAGAGGCCATTTCGAAACTCGCGGGACCTACCTCGATGACCGCTTTGATTCCGTCGAGGGAAAGATCAAAGCAAGAGGGGCGTACATCGGCATTCTCTTCGATTCCAAAGGTAAGAGGCCTGTTCCCCGCCCCGGTTTCCCGGACGAGACGCTTCCCCCAGGGATCATCGACATTCACCACCATGGAATGCCGGCGAAGCTTCCGCCCCCCGGGAAGCACTTCCGAAAAGAAACGCTTCTTCGCCTGGTAATAATTTTCCATGGTCTTGTGGTAGTCCAGATGGTCCTGGGTGAGATTGGTAAAAATTCCAAGATCAAAACGGCAATCGTCGACGCGCCGGAGGTCAATGGCATGGGAAGATACCTCGGCAACCAGATGGGTCACGCCGCTTTCCGCCATATCCCTCAAAATCCGCTGCAGGTCCATGGATTCAGGCGTCGTGTTGGGGGCGGCCATCCTGATTCCGGGATAACGGTAATTGACGGTGCCCAGAACGCCGCAGCGGAATCCCGCCGCCGCAAAAATCGATTCAAGGATATAGGTGATGGTGGTTTTGCCGTTCGTTCCCACCACGCCGACCGCAACCAGCGATGATGAAGGATCGCCGTAGAACGTTCTCGCCAGACGCCCCAGGGCTTTCCTCCCGTTTTCCACACAAATCTTCGTGATGTCCGGGGGCGTTGTAACTTCTCTCTCGCAAACGACGACCTTGGCGCCGTGGCCTATCGCATCGTCGATATAGTCATGGCCGTCGGATTTAAGACCTGATATCGCCACAAAGAGTGAATTCGACGAACACTGCCGTGAATTGTAGCACAGGGACGTCACGTCCATCGCGCTGTCCGCGGGGCCGGTCATTCCCATAATGTCGAGTCCATTCAATAAGGCGGAAAGATTCATTTTCGGCAGCCCTTTTTTTCAATTCCCGTGACTGAAGATCACGGAGCAGGAGGCGGTCCGTGTCATCGGAGATCCAGGCGCTGGATGCTGCTGCGTCGCCCAGCCGTTGCCTGCGATTTTGACTTCAATGCCACGCTGTTTCGCTTTTCTGAGGACATCCCGGATACTGAGGCCGAGGAAATTGGGCATCAGGGCTTCATCGGTCAGCATGTTCGCCGGCGCCACGCCGGGTGAAAGATCACCGGAAGAAGAAACCAGCTTCAGCTTCATGTTTCCGCCTTCTTCCTGGTCCAGCTCCGGAGTTGGATTGGGACGAATGTGAGGTTTAAAGCATGTCAGGATCTGTTCTCCAATCGCCTTGAAAACCGGAGCGGCGGCAACGCCACCCCAGCGGTCTTTTTGCGGTTCATCGAGAATAACCAGGATCGCAACCTGGGGGTCCTCAGCAGGGAAAAATCCCATGAACGACGTTTTCACCCGTTCGGATGAATAAGCATTCCGTGCATGATCATATTTCTGCGAGGTCCCGGTCTTTCCGGCAACGGAGACGCTCTCTATCCGGGCGTTCTTCCCTGTTCCGTCCTCCTGCCCCACGATATCGGTCATGATGGCCGTGAGATGCCTCGCCGTATTCGGCGATATGACCCGCCGAACTGCCGTGGGCGAGTAGCTGCTTACAATCTGACCCTTTTTGTCCACAAGAGCCCGAACGACATAGGGTTTCATCATGGTTCCCTGATTGGCGATCGTGGACAGCGCGGTGATAAGCTGAATGGCGGTGACCGAAATTCCCTGCCCAAAAGCGACCGTTGCCGCGTCCACCCTCGTCCAGTCGCCGACGGGGCGGAGCAGTCCCGGAATCTCCCCTGGAAGATCGATCCCTGTCCTCGCCCCGAAACCGAAGCTGCGGATATAGTCGTAAAATTTTTCCTTTCCCAGCTTTTCCGCAATCTTGACCGATCCGATATTGCTCGAATATTTAAGAATATCATGAACGGAAAGCATGGCGTGGCGCTTCCGCTTGGCTTCGTGAATTACCCGGTTGCCGATGGCATAGGCCCCATTTTCACAGTAGAAGCGGTCGCTTTCCCGGACGGCCCCCTCTTCGAGGGCGGCAGCAACCAGGAAGGGTTTGAAGGTTGATCCGGGGTCAAAGCAGTCTGTAACCGCTCTGTTCTTTTTGTTTTCCGAAGAGACGGTCCTCAGCGCATTGGGATCGAAGCCCGGAGAATTGGCCAGCGCCAGGATTTCTCCCGTCTTGGGATCCATCACAATCGCCAGCCCCCCCTTGGCTCCTTTGTCCCGGACAGCGGCTTTGAGCTGAGATTCCACAAGGTGCTGAATGCGGCTGTCTATGGTGAGAACGAGGCTCAAGCTTTCGTCAGACGAAATCGAAGCCTTTTCCACCCTGGGGAAAAGCACGTTGCCTTTTGCATCCCGCGTCCAGACAAGCTTTTCCGGTGTGCCCTTCAGGTATTGATCGTATTTGATTTCCAGCCCCTCCAGCCCGACCGAATCGTAACCTACCAAACCGACCAGCTGGCTGGCCAGTTCTCCGTTGGGATAAAATCTTTTGGGCTCCTTGACGAGAAAAATTCCCTCGATGCCCGCATCCTCCACCTTCCTGGCAATCTCGGAAGGGATTCTGCGGGCAATCCAGCAGAATCTTTTCGAGTGAAGAAGCTTTTTCATCACTTCCTGCCGGTCAATGTCGAGAATGGAGGCTATTCTGACGGCCGCATCGACGGGGCGGGCCATTTTCGAAGGATCCGCACAGACCGAATCGACCTGCAGACTCGCCGCAAGTTTTTCACCATTCCGGTCAAAAATGATCCCCCGTTCCGGCGGCAGTTGGAGGGTCTTGGTATGCTGCCTCTGTGCAAGCTCCTTCAAGGCCTTGCTGGACATAATCTGCAGATGAATGGCCCTGGAAAAAAGGGCAACGAACAAAACGACAAAAAAGACCAGCAGCGTCACCAGCCGAAACCTCAGCCATTTGACGGATTCCGTGTTCATCGCTTAGCCCCGCTTCCTCCAAGATGGATGATCTGTTCCCTCTCAGGGTAGGTCATCTGCAGTTTCTCTTTCACAATCGCTTCAATGCGACCCGGTGCCTTGAGCGTTGCAATATCAACTTTCAACTGGCGCTGTTCTTCCAGGAGCTGCCCCCTGCGATTCATCTCCTCGGCAATTTTATAATCCAGCTCCGTCATTCGAACGTGCGACCAGACATACACCAGGGCTACGCCCATCAGAACGAAGGCCGCGATGATCAGGTGCGTATACTTCACCCCCGTTGATTTGCTCTGCTCCGGCGACTCCTCGGGAGGCGGCATGTCCGGCGAATCGTCGATCGTCAAGGGCTAAATCCTTTCCGCAGTTCGCAGTCTCGCACTTCGTGATCGGGGATTGGCATCCACCTCGCTTGAGGACGGCGTGATGGGCTTTCTGTTCAAAACGGTCAACCGGGGACGTTGTCCACAGACGCAAAAGGGAATGTCGGGCGGACAGATGCACCCCTTCTCCAGAGAGCGGAACCGGGTTTTGACCATGCCGTCTTCCAGGGAGTGAAAGGAAATGATGGAAAACCGCCCCCCCGGCTTCAGGCAGTCGATCCCCTCGTGGATGGCCCTGTGAAGGTTGGAAAGTTCATTGTTAACGTAAATCCTGAGTGCCTGGAAGGTGCGCGTCGCGGGATGAATTTTCCTGTGCCGGGCAGACCCGGGCAATGCGCCGGCGACGATGGCGGCCAATTCCGTCGTTGTCCGAATCGGGGCGTCTTTCCGTTTCGCTGCAATCGCCCGGGCTATCCGACCTGCCATGATTTCTTCTCCGTACCGTCTTATGATGTCCTTCAATTCCCTTTCGGAACAGGAATGAAGAACATCATAGGCGCTTCGACCGGATTGCGGGTCCATGCGCATGTCAAGAGGCGCCTCATGAAGGAAGCTGAACCCCCTTTCCGCTGTGTCCAACTGATGGGAAGAAACCCCAAGATCCAGTAAAATACCGTCGACTTCAGAGATCTTTTCGCCTGCAAGCACGGCTCGAATATCGGCATAGTTCGCCTTGACAAGCCGCTTTCGCCGGCCAAAGGCCTCCAGGCGTTTCCCTGCGGCCTCCAGGGCCTGGCCGTCGACATCCATCCCGAGAAGAAATCCAGCGGGGGCCGATCGTTCCAGGATGAGCGCGGCGTGCCCTCCCCCGCCAACCGTTCCGTCAACGTAAATACCGCCGCTATGGCAACTCAGTGAAGCAACGGCTTCTTCAAGAAGCACAGGCTCATGATAGGAATCCCCCTCGGCCGGCATTCTCAGAGCCCGAGTTCCGTCATGTAATCCCCGAAACCATCGAGATTCCCCGATGTATCCTGACAATCCTTCTCATAGAGGTCCCGATTCCAGATTTCGATAACCCGCAGCATGCCGGCAAGGACGATCTCTTTTTCCAGGCTTGCATAGGCGCGAAGGCTTGGGGGAATCAGGACCCGCCCCTGGTTGTCGATGGTGCAGCTGACGGCGCCCGCCATGAAAAAACGCTGAAAAGACCGGCTTCTTTTGTCGAGCAGGGGGGCCTGCCGGATTTTGTCTTCGAGAAGCGACCACTCCTTTTCAGGAAAAACCATGAGATAACCGTCCCATTTCGCAATGATCAGGCGATTGTCATAGTAAGCAGCCAGAACCTCACGGAATTTAGCCGGAAAAATGATACGCCCCTTGTCATCAATGGTATGGGAATATTCTCCCCGAAAGCCAGCCATCCCACCCCTCACATCCACTTTAAACCACTTTACTCCACTAGGCTGCAAATATAAAGAGGGGATTCCTGTTTGTCAAGGAAAAATCACGCGTCTTTTTCCTTTGCAAGTCGGTATCTTAGAATAGCATCATTGTGTTCTTTCAGAGTCTTGGAAAACTGGTGGGATCCGTTGCCCTTGGACACGAAATAAAGATACTCCACCCTGGCGGGATTCAGCACAGCCAGGAAAGAGTCCTTGCCCGGATTCGCGATGGGACCCGGTGGAAGACCTTCTATGCGGTAGGTATTGTGGGAGGTTGGCATCGACAAATGACGACGCGTGATTTTTCCTTCGAAAGGCGCCATGTGGTAAACGGCTGTGGGATCGCTTTGAAGACGCATGCCTATTTTCAATCTGTTGAAAAAAACCGCTGCGATGAGAGGTTTTTCCGCACGATGGCCCGTTTCCTTGCCGATCAGAGAAGCCAGCGTGACAAATTCGTTCAAGGTCAGCCCCATCGCTCCGGCCTTATCGATCATTCCGGGATCGATGACTCTCCAGAATTGTTCCACCATGCGGCGAATCAGCTGTTCCGGGGTGATGACGTCGTCGAAAAAATAGGTATCCGGATAGAGGTAACCCTCGGCGCTGCCTTCTTCAATCCCCAGGCTCCGCAAAAACGTCCGGTCCGTTGCCAGGGACAGAAATTTTTTTTCATCAACAAGATGCAGCCTGGCCAAATGGGCGGCCAGCTCCCTCAAATTCATATCCTCGGGAACGGTAATTCTGCAGACATCGGTTTCACCTCGTGAAAGTTTGTTTACAATGGCCAGCGGGGTCATCTTCCCGGAGAAGGTATATTCTCCCGATCTCAGATGTCTTGCGGCACCCTTCGTCAGAACCAGGACGCAGAAAAAGGGGGTGTTGCGAACCAGCCCCTCCTTCTGCAGCTTGTCCACCACCTCGAAAAATCCTGTTCCCGGAAGAATTCTCACCTTTTTCACTGGAAGAACCGGGTCTACCGGCCGGTCGATATAAAGGAGAAACCAGCCCGCCGTCAAATAAGCCACGATCAGCAGGAGCCGCGTCAGCAGGACGTTTTTCTTACTTCTTTTTTTTCTTTTCATGAGCCCTTTTCAACTTCGGTATCCGGTGATCTTTTTTCTTTTGAAAAGGCGTCCAGGTAAGACTGGAGGATCAGGCTAGCCGCCAGGCTGTCAACCACGGCTTTTCGCTTTTTAGGGGGAACCCCGGACCGGAAAAGGATTTCTTCCGCCTCCTTCGTCGTCAGGGTTTCATCCCATAACACGACCGGGATGCCCAGGGAGGCCTCCAGACGGTGGGCAAAGCGTGCAACCTTTTCGCACTGGATCCCCTCCGTTCCATCAAGCCGAAGGGGATAACCGATGACGATTGTCTCCACTCCATATGTCGTGACAAGAGCGGCAACGGACTCCACATCCCTTCGCCAGGATTTGTGGAGGATCGTTGTCAGAGACTGGGCCGTCAATCCAAGTTCATCGCAGAGGGCGACGCCGATCCGCTTCTCCCCATAATCAAGGCCCAGGATGCGCATATCAGGACAGACTCCTTTTTTTAAGGGGACTGCTTAACAATACCCTCCTCCCTTTGCAACAGAAAAAAACAGTTCCTGTGCGTTCAACACGCTTGAATCGTGATCATTTCTCGGTTGTTTCCGGGATTAAAGGCTTCATCGGTCTTGAAAACTACGTGGTTATGGTTTAGAGTGACGTTTAACCTTTATCGGCTTCACCATTCAGGAGGATGCACATGACTGAAATCGTAGCGATTCACGCAAGAGAGATACTGGATTCGAGAGGAAATCCCACCGTTGAAGCAGAGGTTTCCCTGCTTTCAGGAATAACCGGCCGCGCATCGGTCCCCTCCGGTGCGTCGACGGGAGAACATGAAATGCTGGAATTAAGGGACGGGGATTCCAGGCGTTATCTGGGAAAAGGCGTCACACAGGCGATCCAAAACGTCATTGAAAAGATCGCCCCGGAAATCGTCGGGAGGGATTGCCTCAATCAAAGGGAAATCGATTATGCAATGGTTGCCCTGGATGGTACGGAAAACAAAGGGTCCCTCGGCGCCAATGCCATCCTGAGCGTATCACTGGCGTGCGCCAAGGCGGCGGCGGCGGCCACGGAGCTTCCCCTTTACCGATACCTCGGCGGCGTCCAGGTCAAGGACATTCCCGTTCCCATGATGAACATCATCAATGGGGGTCAGCATGCCGACAACAATGTCGACATCCAGGAGTTTATGATCATGCCCGCAGGAGCGCCGACGTTCCGCGAAGGCCTGCGCATGAGTGCGGAAGTTTTCCACAGGCTCAAGACCGTCCTGAAAGGCAAGGGATACAACACGGCTGTTGGAGACGAGGGGGGATTCGCCCCCAACCTGAAATCCAATGAGGAAGCCCTCGCCGTGATCATTGAAGCGATCGTCCTGGCGGGCTATGAGCCGGGGAAAGACATCTTCATCGCCCTGGATGCCGCTGCCAGTTCCTTCTATAAAGACGGGAAATATCTGCTGGCCGCGGAGAAAAACCCGGAAAAAACCGCAGAGGAGATGATCCGCTTCTATGAAGACCTGGCAAACCGCTACCCGATCATCTCCCTGGAAGACGGCCTGGCTGAAGACGACTGGGAGGGCTGGAAATCTCTCACAGAGGCCCTGGGGTCCCGGATACAGATTGTCGGAGACGACCTCTTCGTTACCAACAGGAAACGTCTCGAGATGGGCATTTCCAGGGGCATTGCCAACTCCATCCTGATCAAGCTGAATCAGATCGGCTCCTTGACGGAAACCCTGGAAACGATTCAGACAGCCAAAGAAGCCGGCTATACGAACATCGTCTCCCATCGTTCCGGAGAAACGGAAGACAGTTTCATGGCGGATGTCGCCGTCGCAACGAACTGCGGCCAGATCAAGAGCGGCTCCCTGTCCCGCAGCGAGCGTCTGGCCAAGTACAATCAACTGCTGCGCATCGAAGAGGAACTGGGAAGCTACGCCGTTTACCGCGGGAAGGCCACTTTTTATTCCATCAGGTAAGGTGCCTTTCCGCACAGAACGGGCGAATCGTATACGCATGCGGCAACGTCGGGCATTTATTGAACCCTGAATTCGGGATGCTTCCAGTTCAGGGTTCGTCTTTTTCATTACCGTCGCCGGAGCCTGCGACCGCACCTTCGCTTCTCTGAGTGCACCGAAAATGCCCCGAAGCGGCAGGGCATTCCCTAACCGCATTTCCTTCAGCGTCATCGTCAACAGGTCCAGGTTTCCCAGGATCAGGGAAGAAGAAGATCGGGAAAGGACTCCGGGGGGCGAACGTTCGCAGGCCAGACTCGGGGAAGGTGGAGTGAGGTTGGAGCGCCGCCTTCCGCCAGGGATTGAAAATATCTTGACGGGCTGCAGAGTTTCCTTTAGGGTTAATCTTTCTTATCATCCATTGAACGTGATGCGCAGGCGGATAACATCCACAGGACGCTGAAGGCAATGCGAAAATCATCTGAGGAAAGGGAATTTTGTGGATAAATTTACTCAAGTACCGCTGAATAAAATTGAATTCAATCAGAACAACCTCTACCGGGAAGACTCCTTCACGGATATGCAGGTCGGTTCGATCCGCGTGCTCATCCCCGTAAAACCGGACGGCTCGGAGGATTCTTCCAGAGCGGCCCTCTTCATCGGTCAGGCCCAGGTCATGTCTCCACAGGGCCCCCTGCCTCTTCAGGGCCCTATTGAGGCAAAATCCCTGAGCGAAGCCATGGATAAATTCCCGCAGGCCATGGAGCAGGCGCTGAAACAAATGCTCTCCGAGGTCAGAGAGTATCAGCGTCAGCAGGAATCAGGGCTCATCCTGCCTGGCAAATGATTCCAGCAGAAGGAGCCAAGGGGGATGCTCTGTACCGCGACGGGCGTCCCTATTGTCCAGCCCCCTGGAACTCCTCGGGAAACCGCCTCCTCATGTAATGCTCCACATAATCGCGTATTTCCGTCGCGGAATTGAATGCAAGGACTTTATTCAACAGTTCGCGGGATTCCTGCAGGGTGGCATTCTGGATGATCTTCTTCATCCGGGGAATCCCCAGGGGATTCATGCTCAGCTCATCCAGTTCAAGGCCAAGAAGAATCAGCGCGTAGAGGGGTTCCCCCGCCATCTCGCCGCACATCGCCACGCGGATGCCGTTTCGGTGCCCGGCGGCTGTAATCTGTGCGATGAGCCTTAACACGGCAGGATGAAGGGGCTCGTAGAGGTAAGCGACCCGCTCGTTGATCCGGTCGATCGCCAGGACATACTGGATCAGATCATTGGTGCCGATGCTGAAAAAATCCACTTCCTTCGCCAATTCTTCCGCAACGATGCCCGCGGAAGGCACTTCAATCATCACCCCGATTTCAATATCGCGGCCGATGGGAACATGTTCTTCAATCAGGTCCCCTTTGACGATATCGAAGATGCGCTTGGCTTCATGGATCTCCTCGATGCCGGAAACCATGGGGAACATGACCCGGAGCTTGCCGAAGGCGCCGGCGCGGATAATGGCCCGCAACTGCACCTTGAACTGCTCGACTTCCTTCAGACAGAAACGTATGGCCCGCAGTCCGAGCTGAGGGTTCATTTCTTTGGCCAGTTTCGGATCGGAGGTAAACTTATCGCCACCCAGATCGAAGGTCCGAATCGTCGACCAGGCCAGTCCCTCGATTCCGACGACCTGACGGTAATGGGCAAAATGCTCCTCCTCTGTCGGCAGACGATCCCGGTTGATATAGATGAATTCCGTCCGATAAAGGCCGATTCCTTCTGCGCCATGAAGAACCGCTGAAGGGATTTCTTCAATAAATTCTATGTTGCAGCCGATATCAACGCGGCAGCGATCTTTCGTCATGGCCGGAAGCCGGGCATATTTCAGGAAATCTTCCTGAACGAGCTCATAATGCTTCTTCTTCTCCTGGTAACGCCTGGCCACTTCCGGATCGGGATTAACGATAATCAGCCCCGATGTTCCATCAATAATCAAGTCGTCATTGGTTTTAACGACGCGCGTGATGTTCTGCAGACCCACAATGGCCGGAATTTCAATCGAACGGGCGACAATGGCGGTGTGGGATGTTTTGCCACCCATATCCGTGGCGAATCCCAGGACCTTGTGAACCATCATCTGGGCCGTATCAGCCGGAGAAAGATCCGAAGCCACAACAATAACCTCTTCCCGGATTTCGGAAAAGGGCGTTCTCTTTTCTCCCGAAAGATTGCGGAGGATTCGCTTTCCCACATACTGGATGTCACTGAATCGACTGCGGATATATTCATCCTCCACCCGGTCGAACAATTCCCGGTATTGATCCAGGGTCATTCGGACGGCCCATTCGGCATTGACGCACGATTCCTTGATATGCCCGACGGTGTGGCGGATGAACGCCTGATCCCGTAACAGCATAAGATGGACATCAATAATATACAGGGGCTCGGAACCGATCTTGCCATGAATGCCATCCTTGATGGCACGGAGCTCCCTCTCGGACTCCTTTAAAGCGGCTTCAAAGCGCTTGATTTCCTGAGGGATCAGGGATGTGTCACTCAGTTTGTACAAGGAAAGATCACTTCCCAGCGGATCAAAGAGGAAAGCCTTCCCACAGGCGATCCCCGGGGAAACACCGATCCCTTTCAACACGAACGTCTTTTTAACATCGTCCGTTATGCTCATGATTCACCAAATTTATCCTCAAAAAGCCCTTCGAGACTTTCTATGGCCTGAAGGGCATCGGCACCTTCCGCCCGGACCGTCACCCGGCTTCCTTGAGGACAGGCCAGGGTCAGGATGCCCAGGAGACTTTTTCCATTAACCTCCCGACCATCTCTTTCCAGAACAATTTTTGACTTAAATCCTCTGGCGGCACTTACAAGTTTTGCCGCAGCGCGGGCATGAAGACCCAGTTTATTTTTCAGTTCAAACGTCCGAATTTCAGTCATTTTACTGTGCACAGAAGGAAAACGATCACCACCATCCCGTACAGAATGTGCGCGGGAGACACCCCCTTCTTGACGGCCCAGAAGCACAAGAGGATACAGAAAAGCACCCCGATTTTCATGCCGATCCGCACCAGGGGAACAAGGGGAACCGCAACGTCTTTCGAGGCGATGAATGCCGCCAGAAGGGCAAGAAAGGACAGGGAAATCCAGCGGATCTTCCTTGCCTTCCCGAGAAGGTCCAAGCGCCGCACAAAATCGATCCCCATTTTACCCAATCGGTAGCCCTCGGTAAATCCCTTCCATCGCACCCATAAAGCCACCGAATTGTACATGCAGAAGGCAATCAGAGGCGCGGCAACAGATTCATGAACGGCCAGCAGCACGCCGGCCAAGGCGGACAGCGGACGATACGCTCCCCAGAAAAATGAATCCCCTATAGCCGCGTAGGGTCCGCAAAGGGCGTTTTTCAAGGTGCCGGCATCTTCATTTTGGATGGATTGCTTCTTCAGGTTTTCCTCTTCAATGTGAACAACCGAGCCAAGAATGGGGCCGGTCATATAAGGATGGCTGTTAAACAATTGCAGGTGCCGCACCAGCAACTCCTGCGTGCGCCCCCGATCACGGTTCAGCAACCGGATAAAAGGAATCAGGGCATAGACAAAACCCAGATTTTGCATTCTCCAGAAATTAAAGGACGCCTGGATCAAGAGGGACCGCAAAAAAATTGAAACCAGCCGGGAAGATTTCATCACAAAGATCCCTTAATTTCCGCAACACAGCTTGCTAGCACGAAACTGCCATGAAGTCAATGAATTCGGCTGAGGCTTACAAAAATTTTCTTCCGGGAAAGGACTCGCCAAGTTTTGCTTGACAGGCCCCGATTGTTCTGTTAGTGATCACGCCCTTGGATATTAAATAAAGCTCAAGAGGTAAGAGAAATGCTTTGTTCAACAATCAAACCGGGAACCGACTGCGGATTCATGACCAAAAAAGGGTGCAGCTATGCCGGCGGTTCCTGCAAACCCGTTATCGACAGTTGCCTCGGATGCAATAAGATCGTTGAATTTGAAAGTGGAAACTACTGCAAACTCTATCCCGAGCCTGCCACCAAATGGCTCAAGGGAAAATGTCCCAGCGCTTCCCATGTCAAGCTCGAAATCAAGGAAGTCCAGGCGATCAACCCGCTGAAGGCCTCCAAGCGGGCTTCCAAGAAAAAATAATCTCTTGATTGATCGGCCGGTGAAAAATCCGGCCATAGTCAACAATAAAGCCCTTTGAAAACACAGCCTGGTCCCGCCGGGTTCCGCATTTTTCAAAGGGCTGAGGAAAAAATCGTTCGACAGGCGCGGTGTGCGCCTCGACATCCTGTATGAAGATGCCTCACTGTGGCACGGTGAGGTAAAAAATCTGTTTTATTATTCTTTGAGCCACTCCCGAAGTTGTGTCAATCCCGTCTTGATTTCCGCCAGCTTCCGAGCCGTATCCGTATCGCCTGCTTGAGCCTCGCGTCCCCGCTTCCGCAGAAGAAGCTGTCTTTTCGCACCTTTTATCGTAAAGAACTCTTCGTAGAGGAGGGTCTTGATCGTCATCAGTTCTTGAACATCCTGTCTCCGGCACAGCCTTTGATCGGCTTTTGTCCGAACCGGCCGCACGGACTTGAATTCCGATTCCCAGTAGCGGAGGACAGAAGGCTCAACCCCAAGAATTCGGCTCACTTCGCTGATGCGGAAATATGCTTTTTCCGGGGGAAGGACATCGTTCATTATGAATTTTGTCGCTGATCCCGATCTTCAGAAATCAGATAAAAAAATGATGTTTTCAGTTCCCCTGCCTCAACACCTGAATGAACGGTGAGTTGAATCGAAAAGGCCTGCCCGGCTTTCCGAAGTTAAGGCATACCATTTTTCCTGAAGACTTCAATCGTTGAGCGCTTTCCTGAGGACCTGGCTGGATTTGAAAGTCAAAACCCTGCGTTCTGAGATGGAAATTTCATCTCCGGTCTGCGGGTTTCTTCCTCTTCGCGATTTTTTCTCTTTAACGACAAAATTACCGAAACCGGATATCTTGATCTTTTCACCCCGCCCGAGACTTTCCTTAATGATATCAAAAACAGACTCGACGATGCGGGCCGAGTCTTTTTTGGAAAAACCCAATTTTTCATATACATTCTGAATGATATCTATCTTAGTCATTTGAGACCTCCTTGAAATGGTACAGATGCTCTGGCGCCAATCATCTGATCTGAGCTCCCGTCCGGTCAACGATCCGTTGAACGATCGTTGAGTGAACCCGGTTCACCGTATCATCCGTTAATGTCGCAGTAAAGGACCGGTACGTAAACCTCAACCCCAGACTCTTCTTTCCTTCAGGAATGCCAGCACCGGCATATACATCAAAAATACGGACTCTTTCAAGCAAATCTTCACCTGTTGAAAGGGCCATATCCAGCATGTCACCCACTTCCATGGTCGAATCGATGACGAAGGCAACATCCCTCGAGCTCTCCGGATAACGTGAAAACTCCCTGTAGGTGACACTCTGTGGAACCTCCCCGGAGATGGCATCTACATCCACTTCAAAAACCAGGGCGCGGTTCTTCAAATCCATGCGGGAAAGCACATCCGGATGAACCTCCCCCATGAACCCTATGGATTTTTCACCGAGAAAAATTCCACAGGCCCTGCCCGGATGGAGGAAGGTCTCGCGCGCCTTTGAACGGAACTGAACCCCATTCAGCCCCAAGCTGTCGGTCAGGCTCTCAACGCAGCCTTTCAAATCGTAGAAATCGACACCCGGCTCTCCCAAAGACCACAACTCATTATCCCGCATGCCTGTCATAAGACACCCCAACCGCTTCTTCTCCGTGGGCAGTTCTCCAGGCTTCCCCTGCAGAAAGATTTTGCCGAACTCAAAAATCTTCAGATTATAATCCCCGGCATTGACATTTTCGCGCATCACCTTAAGCAGGCCGTAAATCAAGGTGGTCCGCATGACCGACTGCTCTTCCGTCAGCGGATTTGAAATCGAAACGACCTTTCTGCGCTCATCCTCAACATTCAGCGCCAGGATATCAGCGGCATCTGGAGAAATAAAGCTGTAGGTAATGACTTCAGATAATCCATTGCTTGTCAGGTGGTTCCGAATCTTTTCCTCGAGGACTCTTCTTAAACTCCTGTGAGCCGGAACCATCCCCGCGAGAGGGAGCGTCACCGGGATATGATGGTAGCCATGGATTCTTGCGATTTCTTCCACGAGATCAATCTCGCGGGTAATATCGACTCTGAAGGAGGGGGGCTTGACCAGATATTCCTCTTCTCCGCCCTCTTTCCGGCTGACTTCCATACCCAGATTTTCCAGGATTTTCGCCATGTCCGCCGCAGGGATCTTCGTTCCCAGAACAGCATTGGCTCTCCCGCAGCGCAGGGAAATTTCCTCAACGGTCTTTACCTGCCTCGGATGTTCGTCAATCCTTCCCCTGCAGATCGACCCTCCAGAGAGCTGGGCGGTCAATTGGGCGGCCCTGTCCAGCGCCCGAACAAGGCCTTCCGGATCAATCCCGCGCTCGAAGCGAAAGGCCGCATCCGTACTCATGCCCAAATCCCTGGCTGAGCGCCGGATGGAGGAGGGCGTAAAGTAGGCGCTTTCCAGGAGGATATCCCGTGTATCCGGCTTTATTTCCGAATTGAATCCCCCCATGATGCCGGCAATAGCCACCGGTTTGACGCCGTCACAGATCATCAGGGTGTCGGCCTTGAGAATACGCTCCTTTTCGTCGAGGGAGACGAATCGCTCTCCCTGCGTTGACCGCCGGACCACGATACGGTTCTCCTCCAGAAAACGGTAGTCAAAGGCATGAAGGGGCTGCCCCAGTTCCATCATGACAAAGTTCGTCACATCGACGACATTGCTGATGGAACGAAGCCCGACGGCTTCAAGGCGCAACCGCATCCACAGGGGGGAAGGCCCCACCGTTACATTCCGGACCATGCGCGCCGTATAACGCGGGCAGAGATCGGGATCAAGGATTTGCACCGAAGCAAGCCCCTGGATGTCTTCATCCCTTTCCTGGAAGCGGATCTCCGGCAGACGGACCGTCCGGCCGGTGAGAGCGGCTATTTCCCGGGCGATGCCGATCATGGAGAGGCAGTCGGAACGGTTTGGCGTGATTCCGATGTCAAAGACCGTATCCTTCAAGTCGAGGACCTCGGCAAGGTCGCCTCCCAGGGGAAGATCGGGAGACAGGATCATGATGCCTGTCGCATCTTCACCGATGGCCAATTCCTCCTCGGAGCAGAGCATCCCATCCGAGTACTCGCCACGCAGCTTTGAACGCTTTATGGTATAACCTCCCGGAATGGTCGCACCCACCCTGGCCAGGGGCACAACATCACCCTCGTGGATATTGTCCGCTCCACAGACGATGGGCAGGGTTTCAGCTCCCGTTGTCACGTCACACAGGTGAAGTTTGTCGGCGTTGGGATGGGGGCGGATTGACAGAATCTTCGCCACCACGACATGAGTAAAGGAGGGTCCAACTTCCCGCACCGCATCAACTTCGAGGCCGGTCATGGTCAGACAGTCCGCAACCTCGGCGGGCGTCAGATCAATGTCCACATAGTCTTTAAGCCATCTTAAACTTACTTGCATAATGATCTTTTACTCACGAATGAGATACCACCCTGTTATTAAAACTGCTGAAGAAACCGCCATTCGTTCTCAAAGAAAAGGCGGATGTCGGTAATCCCGTATTTGAGCATGGCAATACGCTCCACTCCCAGGCCGAAGGCAAACCCTGTAAACTCTTCCGGATCATAACCGACATTCTCAAAAACGGCAGGATCTACCATGCCCGACCCGAGGATTTCCAGCCAGCCGCTCTGCCCGCATATGCGGCAGCCGCTGCCTTTGCACATGACGCACCGGATATCCACCTCTGCGCTGGGCTCCGTAAAGGGAAAATAGCTGGGCCGGAAGCGGATCACCGTTTCCTCCCCGAAGATCTGCTTGAGAAACGCGTCGAGAATGCCCTTGAGGTCGCCGAAAGTGACGCCCCTGTCGACCAGCAGGCCCTCAACCTGATGAAACATCGGCGTATGGGAAACGTCGGAATCCGGGCGATACACGCGCCCTGGAGAAATGATTCTCACCGGGGGCGCCTGCTTCTCCATGATCCGAATCTGAACGGGAGAGGTATGGGTACGCAGCACGACCGTTTCCTCGATATAAAACGTGTCCTGCATGTCCCTGGCGGGGTGATCCTTGGGGATGTTCAGAGCCTCGAAATTGTAATAATCCTTTTCAATCTCCGGCCCGTCAACAATGGAAAAACCGATTCCTGAAAATATGGCACAAATTTCTTCGAGAACCTGTGTAACCGGATGGATCCGGCCATAGCCGCTGCGCCTGCCGGGCAGCGTGACATCAATCGCCTCTCTGCGAAGGGCGTCCTCCCTTTTCAGAGCGGCCAGGGCCCCCTGGGCTTCTTCAAAGCTTGAAGCCAGGATGTCCTTGATCTCGTTTGCCCGCTTTCCGTAAAGCTGCTTCTCCTCGATGCTTAATTGGCCTAAATTGCGCAGATACTGGGTCAGCAGTCCCTTTCTTCCCAGGAATTTGACCCTTACGGCAGACAGATCCGCTTCGGCTTTCGCCGCCTTTATCTCAGTCTCCGCCTCCTTCCGCAGTTTCTCCAGATCTTCAATCATGAAACAGGCTCACGCTTTGCGAGAAGAACGATTTCCGAAAACCCGCGGGGGTCATTAATGGCGATATCGGCCAGCACTTTTCGGTCAATCTCTACATTGGCCTTTCTCAAGCCGTCCATGAGCCGGCTGTAGGTCAGACCCTGTGCGCGCGAAGCGGCATTGATTCTGGCAATCCATAGCTTCCTGAATTCCCTCTTCCGTACCCTGCGATCCCGAAAGGCATAACTCAAAGCCCGGTCCACGGCTTCCGTCGCCGTCCGCAGCAACCGGCTCCTCGCACCAAAGAACCCTTTGGCTAATTTGAAAATCTTTCTTCTCTTTTTCTTGGCGGTAACACTTCTTTTAACCCTAGGCATGATCCTAAGCCTCCTATGTGTAATTCCACTCCCTGTTCCTCGGCTCCGAAAAGACGGCGCCTCCTACAGATAGGGAATCAGTCGTTTAATCTGCCTTTCATCCCTTTTGTCAAGAATGGCGGATTTTCTCAGGTTTCTTTTACGCTTTGTCGTTTTTGTCGTCAGAATGTGGCTGGCATTGGCATGGTGCCTCCGGACTTTTCCGCTGCCGGTCAGTTTAAAGCGCTTCGCAGCGCCACGGTGTGTTTTTAGTTTCGGCATTCTTCTCCCCTTGGTCTCCAAGCTGCCCGCAGAGGCAGTTCAGTCTGTTAGAATATCGTACAATCAAATAAAACACGGCAAACAGGATTCCCTGCCCCTAAATCCCGGAAAGGAACGAAAACCCCGCTATGTCATGATCCGCTATTTCTTAGGGGATAAAACCATCACCATACTTCTGCCTTCCAGTTTCGGCTGTTGATCTATGGTGCAGCTGTCACCCAATACACTTTTTATCTCTTCCAGGAGCCTACGCCCGATCTCCGTAAAGGCGATTTCCCTTCCCCGGAACAGGACGCTCACTTTTACCTTGTCATGCTGTTCAAGAAACTTTTTGATATGCTTGACCTTGACTTGAAGATCGTGCTCCTCAGTCTTCGGTCTCAGCCGAATCTCCTTTACCTGGATGGTGCTCTGGCTTTTCTTGGCCGTCTGAAGCTTCTTGCTCTGCTGGTACCTGAACTTTCCGTAATCCATGATCCGGCAGACAGGCGGCGCGGAAGTGGCGGCGACTTCCACCAGATCCAATCCCTCTTTCCTCGCTTCAGCCAGCGCCTCAGCCAGGGTCAATATCCCCAACTGCTCTCCCGTATGGCCGATCACCCTGACCGCGGGCACCTTGATCTCAGTATTGATCTTCAGATCCTTAGCTATTGGACACCTCCTGCATCGTTAAAAGAATATACCTGGATTTCCTTCCCCTGCCGCTGAAGCATGGCGCTTCCGTCCGCATTACAAATACCGCCTGCACCTATCCTGCACAAGCTCAATAAAGGAAGAAACCGGCATGGCTCCCAGATTGTCCCCGCCACGCTCTCGGGGCGCGACCTGCCCCGACGCCATTTCCTTGTCGCCGATCACCAGCATGTACGGTATTTTCTGGGTCTGAGCTTCTCGAATCTTATAACCCAGCTTCTCGTTTCGAAAGTCTGACTCCACGCGAATCCCGGCTTCCAGAAGCTGCGAACAGACCGTTTCTCCATACGGGATGTGCCGGTCCGTGACCGTAACGAGAACGGCCTGCACCGGAGACAGCCAAAGGGGAAAGGCCCCGCCGTAATGCTCGATCAGAATTCCCATGAACCGCTCAATCGCACCGAGAATAACGCGATGAAGCATCACAGGCCGATGTTTTTCGCCATCCGCCCCGACATACGTGAGATCAAACCTCTCCGGCAGGGTAAAGTCGCATTGGATAGTCGCACACTGCCACTTTCGCTTCAGCGCGTCCTTGAGCTTGAAATCAATCTTGGGGCCGTAAAACGCGCCGTCGCCTTCGTTGATATCATAGCTCATGGCGTTGTCCTTTAGGGCGTTCTCCAGAGCGGAAGTCGCCAAGTCCCAGTCCTCGTCGGTCCCTATGGAGTTTCCCGGCCGGGTGCTCAATTCGACTTCATATTCGAACCCGAAGATTTTCATGGCATAGCCGACAAAATCCGCGATGGCCCGGATTTCCGAATTCAGCTGTTCCGGGGTGCAAAGGATGTGGGCGTCATCCTGGGTAAACTGCCGCGCACGCATCAGGCCGTGCAGAACCCCCGTCTTTTCATGCCGGTGGACTGTGCCAAGCTCAAAGTAGCGAAGGGGAAGATCCCGATAGCTCCGCATCTTGGATTTGTAAATCAGCATATGGGAAAGGCAGTTCATCGGCTTGATCCCGTAGGATTGCCCTTCCACTTCGGTGAAATACATGTTTTCCCGATAGTGATCGAAGTGGCCGGATTTCTTCCAGAGATCCACCTTCAGAATCTGAGGCCCCATGACCATGCCATACCCGCGCTTCAAATGTTCCTTCCTCTCCCAATCCTCTATCAGGGTGCGCAGCATGGTCCCCTTGGGATGGAAGATGATCAGCCCGGCTCCCGCCTCTTCGCTGACCTGGAAAAGATCGAGATCCCTTCCCAGCTTGCGGTGGTCCCGCTTTTTGGCCTCTTCGATAATCCGGAGATACTCCTCCAGATCCTTCCGCGTGGCGAAACCGGTTCCATAGATACGCTGGAGCATCTTGTTCCGCTCGTCTCCGCGCCAGTATGCGCCGGCGACGTTGAGAAGCTTGAAGGCACGGATCATGGACGTCGAGGGGATGTGAGGCCCCCGGCAGAGATCGGTGTAGCCGCTCTGCCTGTAAAGGCTGACGGTTTTCACCTCTTCGGGCAGATCCTTTAACAGCTCGACCTTGTAAGACTCGCCCTTGCCCTGGAAAAAGGATATGGCCTCCCCGCGGGAAACCTCTTCCCGCATAAACGGAAGATCTTCCTTTATAATTTCCTGCATCCGGGTTTCTATTTTTTCGAGATCCTCCAGGGTGAAGGTGTTGTCATATTCAAAATCGTAATAAAAGCCGTCTTCAATGGCCGGACCGATACTGACCAGCACCCCGGGGAAAATATCCTGAACGGCCTGAGCCATCACATGAGATATGCTGTGCCGAAGAATTTCCAGACCTTCACGGGACGCGACATCGACCAGTTCCAGTGTTCCGTCCTCGGTGAGCGAGCGGTTCATGTCAATGAGGCCCCTGTTGAATCTGGCCGCTACGGTCACAGCAAGCACTCTCGGATCCAAGGAAGATACGACTTCCTTTACGGTGACTCCTTCCGGATAAGCCCGCTTTGATCCATCGGGTAAAACAATCTTGATTTCCTTCATAATCCCAATATTAACATCCAGGTTAAGGACTCTTTAATTCCCTTTATTAAAGAAAGGGCATCAGCGCGTTATCTTTGCGGATGCCCTTTCCCAACAGATCATATCTTCTTGAGTCGGTGAGACGAATCGCTCTGCAGGCTTGCATTGTAAAAAATGGTAGGCACGCAGGGATTTGAACCCTGGACATCCACCGCGTCAGGATGGCGCTCTCCCCCTGAGCTACGTGCCTTCACGCTTATCTTACCGCCAAACAGGGCGTAATACCTAACAACAAATCGGTCTCTTGTCAAGGCAAAAACTAAACTCCTTTGCTTTTTCCCGCCTTCTTCCCATCCCTCGGGAAGAGAACCCGGGAAAAGATTTCTCGGCCTGCCATCTGACAGGTTTACCCGTTCAGTATCCCGCACACAAAGCCCGTTGCAAAAGGCCCTACTGCAGAGAATTGATTAAGCGAATGCCACGGATCAAATAGACAATTCCGGATAGAATCGTCACCAGGGCGGTTACCCAGTACATCAGATACATTCCGCTGTATTCCCCTCCGCCGGCCAGGCCATGGACCATCAACACCATCAGCACCGTCAGAAGTTGTAACATGGTGGTGACCTTGCTGATGAAGGCGGGGCGGATTTCAACGGATATGGACATAAAGGACAGAACCGCAATGCCGAGCAAAATGATGCAATCCCTGCTGATGACGACGACGGTGAGCCACCCGGGAAGAATTCCCAGGATGGCGAGCGTCAAAAAACTGCTGGTTAACAGGGCTTTATCGGCAATGGGATCCAGATAGGCCCCCAGCTTCGTCTGCTGCTTCAGAGTGCGCGCCAGAAATCCGTCCAGCCCGTCGGACAGACCGGAAACGGCAAATACGATGAGGGCCTTGAAATACGAGCCTTCCATCAGAAAGATGACCAACACGGGGGTGAGAATAATGCGCAGCAGAGTTAAAATATTAGGTATATTCATTCGAGGATCGGCGATTCCCCCGTTGCAGAAATCGGTAAAGAATGGCCCCTTTCAATTTCCGTCAGGAATGATAAAGAACCCGATGGGATTTCCGATAGAAAATCCGCTTTAATATTGATCCGGAAGCCCATCACCTTCCATCACAAAGCCGTCCGTCCGCCAATTCACCCAAGAACCTCGGAACTGTCAGGGATTCCCTTCATCGCCTGATCAACCAGTTCCTGAATCGCGTCTTCATAGACCTGGGCGCCCTTTAACCGAAGGGAATCCTTTGACAGGCCATAGGTTCTCTTGATGGTGCTGTAGGAACTCCGCCAGAGCAACTGGCCGCTTCTGGCGCTCCGCAATTCAAAAACAGCGGAAACGGACAGAGGCGAATAGAGCCAATAATAATGGGTCCGGCTTTCCTGCAGGTCGCAATAAAGAACGGCGTCAACCTGCATCTGCCTTCCCAGTTCCCGGGAACATTCCGCTTTATCCTGTATCTCCGGCTCCTTAACCTGTTCGCCGTTCAATGTCTCATCAACAAACTGGGCCATAATTTTGGGATATCCCTTGAAGTAAAGGGCGTTCTGGATCTTTTCCCTCAAAAGCCGGGCGGCCTGCTGATCAGAAGTCTCATTGAAAACGGGAAACACGGCAATCCGATGAACCTCTTCCCTGTTGCCGTCTTTCAACACAGCGGCCGATTTTCCCGGGGCACACCCCGAAAGAATCAGCACGGTCACCAACAGCACGGAAAAGATAACATTTCTGCTTCGGTATATCATACTATACAGCCTCCTCCTCAGAATCCTGTTTCAATTTTTCGATTTCTTCTCTAATGACTCTTTCCGCAATGACCGGAATCATTTCCCGGGCCATTTTTTCAACGGTTTCCGTAATCAGTCTCCCCACTTCTTCCTGCGAAAGGCCATGGGGCTGATCCAGGATCGGCTTTTCTTCTATGGCATCGACGAGATCATGGATGATATCTGCCGGCGGTGGTTCCTTTTCATAGCCTCTTCCATCGATCACCAGGACCTCATGAGGCTCCCTGTTCCGCAAAATATCCGGCTCCTCGACAACATCGTTGAGATCATAAATTTTTGTCCGGGAGTCCTCAACGATCTCGTTAAGATCATAAATCCTGTCCCCAGGCCCCGGCAGATGCTGTTTCATCGTGCCTTTATTTATGGCGAATTCCCCGCCCCTGCTGAATTCCGGAACCTCTGAATCTCCGCTCATCCCTTTACTCTCCGGTTTTTATGATCGCTGACCCTGCAATTCTTCCGTATGCCCTTCTCTGGTTAAAACCCGAATTCTTCAGGAAATTATCATAGATATCCACTTAGTTCAATACATTATCGCTGAAGCCCCCAATTTCCATCCTTCCGGGAACCGCGAAGGAAACGCCTCAGCGATCAGGTCCGGGATTTTCAGAAATGACGGCAATCACAATTGCATAAACCCGCTTCCTGGATATTCCCGTTTCTTCGACGATCCGGTCCACGACATCCCGATCGGACAAACCGGTTTCCTCCCGATGCCGGAAATAGAGGCTTCGAACGTCTTCGTCAGACCAGGCCCTGGACTCCGGCTCCCGCCCCGCGATGACCAGTGTGATTTCCCCTTTGATCCGCCTGTCGCGCAGGCCGGCCAGAAGGTCCTGCAGCCTGCCCCGTGAAATCTCCTCATGAAGCTTTGTCAGCTCTCGCGCAATCACGATCTCCCGGTTGCCGAAAGCAGAACCGATGTCTTCCAGGGAAGCCGGCAATCGGTGGGGAGCTTCATAGAAAATCATTGTCCGTGATTCATTGTGTAACGAAGCCAGCAACTCCCTCCGCCTGTTTCCCCTGGCAGGCAGGAACCCCATGAAAACAAAGGAATCCATTGGAATACCGGAAACGCACAGGGCCGCGATACAGGCGGACGCCCCCGGGATGGGAATCACCTGGATGCCGCATTCCAGGGCCTGGCGAATCAATACAAAACCCGGATCGGAGATCCCGGGGGTTCCCGCGTCAGAGACGTAGGCCACATCATGGCCTTCCTTGAGCCGATCCATCAACGTCCGGCTCCTTTTGAATTCATTGTGCTCATAAAGGCTGATCAGGGGCGTGCTGATCGAATAAGCTTCAAAGAGCGTGCGGGTTCTCCGGGTGTCCTCGGCGGCAACCAGAGAGACCCCCTTGAGAACCCGGATCGCCCGGAGGGTGATATCCTCCAGATTGCCGATCGGTGTCGCCACAACGAAAAGTTTTCCTGATTCTTGCATACTTTATTCCTTTTTAAGATATTCCCGATGAGACAGGTTCATCCCATGATCGCTCGGATACAACATCAAGGCGGCAGACGGGTCGATGAAAGTCTCAACACTGGCACGATATTTGACATAAAAAAGATTTTACATTTTGGTGCTGATGCTATAAGGATATCGGCGTAAAATCAAGCGTCCCGAACAGCTTCTGAAGAGTCTTGAACACAAATCAACGGAAACATCCCTGCAGGCATCGTCATGCGCATATTGATTACCGGTGGAGCCGGCTTTCTTGGGTCCCATCTCTGCGAGCGGCTGCTCGCTGAGGGTCATGATATCCTCTGCCTGGACAATTTTTTCACCGGCAGCAAGGACAACATCCTTCACATGGTCAGCAATCCCCGATTCGAGCTGATCCGTCACGACATCACCCTGCCCATCTACCTGGAGGTGGACCAGATTTACAATCTCGCTTGTCCGGCTTCTCCCGTTCATTATCAGCACAACCCCATTAAAACCATCAAAACCAACGTCATGGGCGCCATCAACGCCCTGGGGATCGCCAAGCGGGTTAAAGCCAGAATTCTTCAGGCGTCCACGTCGGAGGTCTACGGTGATCCGGAGGTCCATCCCCAGCATGAAGCATACTGGGGGCGGGTCAACCCCATCGGGATACGCAGCTGTTACGATGAAGGGAAAAGGGCCGCGGAATGCCTGATGATGGACTACCGCCGCCAGAATGGCGTGGATGCGAAGATCGCCAGGATTTTCAACACCTATGGCCCCCGCATGGCCTTGAACGACGGCCGTGTCGTCAGCAATTTCATGATTCAGGCCCTCACAGGAAGAGACATCACCATTTATGGCGACGGTTCGCAGACCCGGTCATTCTGTTATGTCGATGACCTGGTCGAAGGCCTGATCCGGTTGATGAACACACCGCCGGAAATCTCAGGACCGGTCAACCTGGGCAACCCGGTGGAATTCACCATTCTCGAGCTTGCCGAAAAAATTCTCGCCATGACGGCCTCATCTTCCCGGATTCTTTTTTTGCCCCTGCCTCAGGACGATCCCATCCAACGGAAGCCGGAGATTTCTCTCGCCAGGAGGATTCTGAACTGGCAGCCGGGCACTTCGCTTGAAAAGGGATTGGAACTTGCGATATCCTATTTCCGGAACAGGCTGGGTTGAACCCCGTTGACGGAATCTCCTCAACTCATTCCAAGGATGGAGTCTTATGACATTTGAAAAGCATATCCTCTGCATCGGCGCCGGTTACGTCGGCGGCCCCACCATGGCCATGATTGCCCACCAGTGCCCGCAGTACAGAGTGACGATTGTGGACATCAACCCCGACCGCATCGCCCAGTGGAATTCCGATGTCCTGCCGATCTATGAACCGGGCCTCGATGAGCTCGTCAAGGCCACCCGGAACCGCAACCTCTTTTTCAGTACGAACATCGAACAGGGCATCCGGGAAAACGAGATCATCTTCGTCAGCGTCAACACGCCCACCAAGACCTTCGGAACGGGAGCCGGCATGGCTGCGGATCTTCAGTACTGGGAGAAGACGGCCCGCCAGATCCTGGAACACTCCACTTCGCCGAAAATCGTCGTTGAAAAAAGCACCCTCCCGGTCCGCACCGCCCAAGCCATGGAGCGCATCCTCAACACATCGCAAAACCATGTCCGGTTTGACGTCCTTTCCAACCCGGAATTTCTTGCCGAAGGAACGGCCATCAATGATTTGAAAAACCCGGATCGGGTTCTCATCGGTTCCCGGGAGACGGAAGAGGGGTTGAAAGCAAGAAACACGCTGGTTGAAATTTATGCAAACTGGGTCCCCCGGGAGAAGATTCTCACCACCAACATCTGGAGCAGTGAGCTTTCGAAGCTGGTATCCAACGCCTTTCTGGCCCAGCGGGTTTCCTCCATCAATGCCATCTCCGCCCTCTGTGAAAAGACGGAGGCCGACATATCCGAAGTGGCAAGGGCCATCGGGACGGACAGCCGCATCGGCTCCCGCTTTCTGAATGCCAGCATCGGTTTCGGGGGCTCCTGCTTCAAGAAGGATATTCTCAACCTGGTCTATCTCTGCCGATACTACGGCCTCGAGGACGTGGCCGATTACTGGGAAGGCGTCATAAAAATCAACGGCTACCAGCAGGAACGGTTTGTCAGGAACATGCTGACCGCCATGTTCAACACCTTGTCAGGCAAGCGGATCTGCCTTTTCGGGTTCGCTTTCAAGGCCAACACGGGCGATACGCGGGAAAGCCCGGCCATTTACGTCGCCCGCCGGCTTCTGGAAGAACAGGCCGAGGTCGTGATCACGGATCCCAAAGCCCTTGATAACGCCAGAATCGATCTGGCCGACGCCCGGGGCACGGTCCATTTTGTGGATGATCCCTACGAGGCTGCCAGGGGATGCCATGCCATCGCGATCATGACCGAGTGGGCGCTCTACGGCGAACTCGATTATGCTCGGCTTTACCGTCAGGCGGAGAAGCCGGCCTTTATTTTTGACGGCCGGAATATTCTGGACCCCCGACGCTGTTTTGAGCTGGGCTTCAATGTCTTTTCCATCGGGAAGCGACCCCTGACCCATTTCTAGCCTCTCAGACCCGAGGCGGCTCCCCCGGGGATCGCTCCCCCCGGGTCTCTGCCAGCCGGGATTGCGCAAACGCCAGGGCACCGGCAAAATCGCGGATTTCCCCGTTCAGGCACCGGTCACGGATTTCCTTCAGGCAGGCGCCCAGCTCCCGGTTTCCGGAAAACCCGATAGCCAGAAGATCCCGGCCCGAAATCGGCGGTCTGTAGTTCCGCCACGTTGTCACGTAGGTGGAAAAGATCTTTTTGAAGCTGGCAGATTTGGATCGCGACATGGCGTACAGAATTTCTTCCAGGGACGCTTTTTCCAGGATGTCGACCGCCTGCGACGGCAGAATGTCAGGCAGGGACGCCATTCTTCGCATGATTTCCCGAACCTTCTCCCGTGAGGAAAGGAGGATTTCGGCATCTTCTCTCCTCAATCCGAAGGCATCCCCGAGAGCGACGACGGTTTGAGGATCCATGGACTCCGTCATCGCCAGAAAGTAGAGGAACCAGACCCGGACTTTTTCGCGGGTGTAGAGAAGGCGGAACCACAGGAGCGTTTCTCGAACCGCATGGAAGGCCTCCCGCATCGGCTCATCGAAAATCAGGTCCGGATGGATCGCCTCAAGCACCTTCAATTCCCGGAGCCGGTCCATGCAGCGGATCGGATCCTCTTCCTGGAGGATCTGCCTCATTTCATGAAAAATTCTTCTTCCTGGGATATTCCGGAGGAAACCGGCGTGAACGGCTGAGGAAACCAGGGAGATCGTCTGCTTGCCCAGGGAAAAGCCGCGACGCTTCTCAAATCGAACGGCCCGGAGAATCCGGGAAGGATCCTCGACAAAGCTCAGGGAGTGCAGGACCCGGATCTTCTTTTCCCGAATATCCCGCTGGGCGCCGAAGTAATCGATCAGCTCGCCAAACCGTTGGGGATTCAAGGCCACGGCCATGGTGTTGATCGTAAAGTCCCGCCGGGAAAGATCCAGTTTCAGATTGGATTCCTCCACCTCGGGAAATGCGCCGGGCATCCGGTAATATTCCAGCCTTGCCGTGGCCACGTCAATTCTCACCCCCCCGGGAAGGCGGATCACGGCCGTCTTGTACTTTTCATGTGGAGAGACCTTGGCGCCGAAAGCGTTTCCCAGAACCCTGGCGAACACCACGCCGTCCCCTTCCACCACCAGGTCCACATCCAGATTATCGACCCTCATCACCATGTCCCGGACAATCCCTCCCACAAGAAAAAGATGGAATCCCATGGTCTCGGCCAGCTCTCCCGCCTTTTTCAGCAGTTCATAGATATTCTCCGGCATTCTTTCCCGGAGAAGGTACCGTACGGATTTTCCTGGAACCCCTGCCGATGAGCCCTGCTCAATCTTTGTCATCCGCTCGTGGAGGATCCTCATCAGGTCCGTACGGGTGATGACTCCCACGGCCTTGCGGTCCTCAACGACCGGAACCAGTCGCTGATTCCCGTCAATCACGAGGCTGCGGATCTCTCCCACGGAAGCCTCCGGACGAACGGTCCGGACATCCCGGATCATGTAGTCCCTGACCTTTGCCGCCCCCAGATCATGGCCTTGGGCACGGCTGACCACCTGGCGCGTCACGATCCCGCGGATCCGTTCATCGGAAGATTTCACGATCAGGGCGTTGATATGGTACTTGTTCAGGAGTTCGCTTGCCCTGTTGATGCTTTCGTCGAGATCGATCCCTTTGACCGGGAAGGTCATGATCTCCCGGGCGGAGAGGAGGGGCCTCGTTTCCGCCCGGATATGCCGAATCAATGACGTCTCCGCCTGATGAAGATTCAGGTCTCGCAGGGAAGCCGCCGCCGCCGACGTATGGCCGCCACCGCCGAAGAACGCGGCGACCTGCGCCGCATTGAGCTGCGGTTGGGAGCTCCGGGCCACCAGATAGATGCGATCGCCCATCTGCCCCAGTGCGAACAGGGCATCCGCGGCATACATGGCCCTCAATTTGTGGACCAGGATGGCAAAGTCTTCCACGTAACCTGGTGAAGAGGCCTTCGAAACAAGGACATGGAGGCCGTTGACCTCCAGCGTGCGGATGTTTTTGATCAGCTGGTCGAGCACATCCACCTGCTCCGCACTGAGCTCCCGGTAAATCGTCCGTGCGACCTGATCCATATCCGCCCCCCAGGTCATCAGGGCCGCCAGCGCCAGGCAATCATCCGGCGTCGTGGAGGGGAAAAGAAGAGATCCCGTATCCTCATAGAGGCCCATGGCCATGACCGTGGCAATCTCAGGGGGCGGCCGCAGCCCCCGCTCATTGAGAACCTTGACCATGAGGGCCACCGTTGAGCCCAGTTCCTCGCAGTACTCCAGATCCCCGGCAATGTCATCGGGCGACGAGCCATGGTGATCATAAAGGATAACCGTCAATCCCTCCCGGCCCGGAAGTTGGGAAAACCTGCCGATCCGGGATGCCTGCCTTGTGTCCACCACGATCATTCTCGATACGGCATCCAGATCGAGCTGCCGGGTCTTCACCATGTCCTCACGAACCAGGGATGGAGCATCCAGTAGATAATCGCGGACACTCTTCTCCTGTGAACCGGGAAAGACGATCAGGGCATCGGGATACAGAATCTTCGCCGCCAGCATGGATCCCAGGGCATCAAAATCCGTCTGAATATGAGAGGTAATGATATCCATGAAGTGTCAGTTCCTCCCGCCGGATGATTGCCCTGTCTGCCTTCCGCTGACGCGCTCCACCGGATTGCCCGCCGCTACCAGATCGATCACCGTCACTTCCGGAGGGCTGAGAAAGCGGATGGGCGGCCCCCAGGTTCCCGTTCCCCGGCTCACATGAAGGCGGGAAATGTCGGATAGGCGGAAGGAGCCCGAGTGGAAGGGGAAATACCACCGGGTGATGAGGCTGAAGGGGAAGATCTGACCCTTATGGGTATGGCCGGACAGCTGAAGATCAAACCGGTCCACGGCATGTTTGTCCACCAGGGGCAGATGCTTCAACAGGAGGGTAAAATGCTGCACCGGCATCGTGTTCAGCAGCTCCCCTTCCTCAACCGGGCGATGCCCTTCCACCGCCCGTCCGGTCGGATCGTCGATCCCCACGATATTGATCAATCCGGCAACCGTCACCCCCTCTCCCCGAAGCATCTGAAACCCCGCCTTGCGGGTGAATTCCGACGCCTGCGCAATCCCGGCGTAGAATTCATGATTGCCCGTTACCGCGTACTTGCCCAGACGCGGCCGGAGTTCCTGGAAAAGGGGAAGAACCTTCTCTATGCTGTTGATCTGTCCGTCCACAAGATCTCCGGTGGAAAGGAGAAGATCCGGCCCCGCCTCCTGAATGACCCGGACCATCCTGGAGACAAACCCGGGACCGTTCATCAGGCCGATGTGGATGTCGGAAATCTGGACAAGCCGCAGGCGGCCTGTTTCCGGCGGGATCTTGTCCGTTTGTATGGTCAGCGACTCGATCCGTATGTTGCGGGCGTCAAACCAGCCGTAAACGAAAATTCCCAAAGCCAGGAACAAGGGGAGGAAGAAGGCAAACCGGGCTGACAACAGAAAGGGAACGGCTTCCATTCTCCAGACCAACCCCGAAAGGAAAACAAGAAGGCGGCAGAGGTCGAAGGCCAGGGCAAAAGCAGCAAAGAGGAACAGTATCCCCATCCAGGCATAACCCGCATGGGACAAGATCCGGGCGGCCCACTCCAGACCGTACCGTTCCGAAATCCGGATCAGGGCCGGGGCGACAATCATCAAGGCCATGACCGCTGCCACAAGCACGGAGATCACGGGCCCCGGGAAAAAGGCCGATCGGATCTTCCAGAAGGCGTACCCGTGAAGGCCGCCGTAAAGCAGGAAGAACATCAGCAGAAATCGAAACATACTTTTAAAATTTGACCTTCGGTGCCGCCTTGGCCGCCCCGGGCGCCTCGAAAAAGGCCGCCGTCTGAAAGCCGGACGCCGCAGCCACAAGGCTGTTGGGAAAGCGACGGACGGCCACGTTGTAGTGTTTAACCGCTTCGTTATAACGGCGCCTTTCCACGGCTATGCGATTTTCCGTACCGGCCAGTTCATCCTGAAGGCGGAGAAAGTTCACATTGGACTTGAGATCGGGATATTGCTCCACCACCACCAGAAGCCGGCTCAAGGCTCCCGAAAGTTCGTTGTTGGCCTCGATCTTTTCCGGAACCGTTGCAGCCCCTCCGACACGGGCCCGGGCATTGGTCACTTCGATCAGGACCTCCTTTTCCTGATTGGCATATCCCTTCACTGCTTCAACGAGGTTCGGGATCAGGTCATATCGGCGCTGAAGCTGGTTCTCCACCTGGGCCCAGGAGCTGTTCATGGATTCGTCCAACGTAACAAAATTATTGTATATCCCCTTGACAAAGGAATACAGAGAAAAAAGGACAACCACCGCGACCGCCGCGCCGACAAGAAAATTTCTCCCGCCTGCCGTCATACCTCCACCTCCCCGCGTCATCTGTTGTTGTTCCTGACCCTCCATCAGCCTGAACAATGGACATGAAAGGCCTGAATCCTTGTACCGGAACGGTCAGATTCAGGCGGGAAATCGCACATTTTGGATCCCCGGCCCTGAAGGCGGATCACGCCTCTTCGGCCAGCACACACAACCTGGAAATCTGCTTCATAAGCTCATTCAACAGGCTTCCCAATACAACGGCACTGTGGCTGTCTTCCCCGTCCCGGATTTCCGCAGCCCTCAGGAAGGGTCCCAGATCAAGGGAGAAGGCCGAGGCCATGGCCTTGATCACATCCCGCCTCAAGGAAGGAATCTCCCGCCCCTTGAGATACAGAAAGGCGCCGAAAAGAGCCGTGAAAGCGGTCAGAGATCTTGCAACAAGATCCCTCATCGCGGATTGGCGCCCCTCCGATTCCAGGTAGCCTTTCCTCAGAAGAAACAGCTTTCCCTTCAGCTCCCGTTCAAGCTGCAGGCGCAATGCCCCGGAATCGATGGCAAGAGACTGCAGGACATCCTGGCCATATACCAGGCGATAGTTCTTCTTCATATTCAGAAATTCAACGGGATAGGAATCCAGGGAGGAGCTCAGATCGCTCCGGGTCAAAATCAGGGGTGCAGCCACCCTCCTGCGTCTCCATTTCCCGGCGACCGGGACCGCCCTCTCCAGGCGCTCCACGCCTGCATCATCCACAATCAGCAGAAAGTTCAAGTCCGATTTTCCCGGTCGGTAATCTCCCGTGCAGCCGCTGCCGTAGAGGATCACGGACGTCAGCCCCTCTCCGAAAACCTGTCGATAGTCCGCCGTCATTTCGGGAAAGATTTCCTCGGGATTGTTCGGAATCTTCACCATGCTTCTATCCCCCTTAAAAATGACGGCCGGCGCCGCCTCCGCCGCTGCTGCCTCCCCCGAACCCGCCGAACCCACCCCCGAAGCTCTCAAAGCCCTCAAAATCCCCGTCACCGCCAGCTCTCCGGCGGGCACCGCTGAACAAAAGAGGATCGATTTCACGCCCCTTCCGGGTTCCCATCAGGAGGAGGAGAAGAAGAATGAACAGGATAAGGAACCATGATCCGGCCCCTCCGCTCCGCTGCCCAGCCGCGCGGCCCACAGGCCGCCCGGCTTCCGGTCGGTCTGTCAGTGTCACCCCGGCTTCTTCAGCCAGAACCCCGGAAATGGCTTCGACGGAGCTGGCAAGGCCACGGCTGTATTCCCCTCGCTTCAGATAGGGAAGAACCTTTTGATCCAGAATTTCCCCCACGCGCCCGTCGGGAAGGACCCCCTCCACACCGTAACCGGTTTCAATCCAGATCGTTCTCTCCTGCAGAACCAGGACAATCAACACCCCCCGGTCTTGCCCCCGCTTCCCTATCCCCCAGAAGGAGTAAAGACGATTGGCATACTCCTGGATGTCATGGCCCCCAATCGCCGAAAAGGTTGCGACAACCACGGCCGCCCCTGTTTTCTCAAGGACTTCCCGGGCAAGGGCCTCCGTCCGGGCAACATCTCCGGCGGACATCACTCCGGCAAAATCATTGACGGCTCCCCGCGGCGAGGGGATGGCATCCTGGGCCCCTGATGATCCGGAGATGAACAGAGCCGTCAGGATCGTCAACAGAACGACAGGGACATTCCTCGACCAATCCATCCGACTCGCCCGAACCACGCCTGGATTTTTCAAGGCCTTCCCGCCCTGGAAAAAAGAGGGATCAATAAACCATAACCTTCTAAAAATTAATGAGGAATATAATGTTCGATCGGCAGGCGTTGAAGACACGCGGCACGCCTGTGCCCTTTTCTTCAGATCGCTTCCATTCCGGTTATCTATTTTTCATCTCGGACATCAGGGAGTCGAAATGGGTGATGTCGATCACAGGGGAGGTTGTGAAGGAAATGCCTGTCAGCATGCTCAGTGCGGTAGACACCGCCAGGGCCTTCTCAATCGTAGGAAATTCAACGGTAAAGACCAGATCATGAATTCCCAAAACGGCATACATGGAAATCACCCGGCCTCCGTTATGTTCGATGATCTCTACGGACTTCCCGGTTCGCTCCGGCGACATCCCCTCCAAAGAATCCCGGCTGTATTTCCCGAACATCATGAATACGGGCATTTCAGCTCCCCCTTCCTCAATCGCCTGTAAAGATCTCTCCTCATCGGCCTGCTCTCCAGGATAGCGATCGGGCCGCAAAAATGGAAACAGGATTCCGCAACCATCTGCTTTTCCACGCAACAGTATAGGCATAAGGCTCCCGCGTGTCAATGAAAGACAGACTCCCGGGTGCAGGCGGAGCAGGGATGCAGCCGGATCCGAATTGCGGCGTCTGACCGCCCCTGCTGCCGGGTCAGAGCCTGGACGTGCCGGAGGACAGGGAAAAAAACGGCGCATGATTGGATGTAAACACGGGAGGGTCCCGGAGGAGAATTTCCCGGATCGCCGGATGACGTTTGAATCTGCGGTCCAGAAAATGCCGGACGCGGAGTCGATCCCAGCCCAGGGGATGGATAAAATCGAGATACAGGGAAAGATCGCCGGAATAAAAAGTTCGAGTTTGCAGGGATGACACCTCCGCACTCCAGGCCGGCAGGTTAAAGACCGCCACATTCAGATAATCGATGCAGTGCGCGTGTTCGGCAACAAAGGCAAGCGTTTTCTCTGCCGATTCCCGGGATTCGGCCGGTGTTCCAAAAAGCAGATACACGTAAGAGGCAATCCCTGCTTTCTTCAGCGTTTTCAACACTTCCGAGGCCCTGGTCAGAGAGATACCCTTTGAAAGGGCATCCAGCACGTTCTGATCGCCGGATTCCAGCCCCAGTTTGAGCATGACGCAGCCGGAGCGTTTCAGTAAACGGCAGAACTCCGGATCTCCAAGATGCTCTTCAATTCTCGCAAAGCCATACCAGGGCGCTCCCGGCGGCGCCTCGATCACGGCATTGAGCAGAGCCGGACTGAGGGCGTTATCCAGGAGGTGGATCAGGGCCGGTCGGTACCTTTGAACCAGGACCTGGAGCTGAGAAACGGACCGGTCCGCGGGGATGGGCGCATAGGGTTGCCCTTCAGCCTTTTCGGGGCAGAAGGCGCAGCGTCGCCAGTAGCAGCCCCGGGAGGCGCTGTAGGGCAGAATAAAGCCGGGAGCCAGATACGGATTTTTCCACACATCCCCGTAATCGGGCAGACAGTCCTCATGGTCCAACCCGCTTCCCAGGAGTTCGAGAAGGGGCCCCTCGCCTGGTCCGACAATCATGTCGTCCACGAGTCCGGAAAAGGGGTTCCGCCAGTTGGGGGAACTCATCCAGGAGGTCACCAGCCCTCCTCCCAGAACGAGCTTCACGGAAGGGTATTCCCGCCGCAGGAACCCCATCATGGCAAAGGTGCAGAGCGCCTGGCTGAGAAAATTCAGTGAAAAGCCGATCATCGGGGGAGAAAGGGCTTCCAGCAGCCCCGACAATCGGCCGTGGAAGTAAGGATAAAAAGGATTGGCTTCCGGAAGTGATGCGGCGGCAAGCAGGTCGTCACTGCGAAGGGGCGAGAGGTCTTTCTCCTCATAGTTGGCCAGGGTCAGATGGGTGCCGGATTTTCTGCCCGTTGAGAATTCCAGGACTCGATTCAGATCACGGATCGACCGCTGGTAGCGATCGCGGTTTCGATAGCCCCCCCAATCACCAAGATCCTGAAGGTGATCCTGGAGGTGATTTCGAGCGCGGCGGGTCCAGGTATCCGAAGCAGCGCCTGTCACGGCCTTATCCGTCAGAAGATAGAGCAGTCCCTCCAGATTGGCATCCACCACGGTACAGGTCCGTCCGTGGCATCTCAGTGCGCCGGCAAGCTTCGCCAGGCCGGCAGGGGATTCACAGGGCTTGACAACAGGGGGGTGGATTAAAAGCATCGTGCCGCTTCTTCAAGAGAACCTTTGTTTTTCATGGTTTGAACGGGTGTTCCAAATAGAATCGACAGAAGGCCGCGATGACAAGGGCATGATTAATCTCGCCATCCCTGATCAGTCTGGGAATCTCCGATAGAGGCTTCAGGATGACCTCGATATCCTCCTCTTCATCCTGTTGCTGCACCCCGACAGGATAAACATCCTGGGCCAGAAACGTATGGCAGAGGTTGTTCTGGATGGCTGGATTGGGATAAACAGCCCCTAAAGGGGCGAGCACGCGTTCCGCATAACCCGTTTCCTCTCGGAGTTCCCGTCGCGCAGCTTCCTCCGGAGAATCGGAATCTTCCACAAGCCCGCCGGGAATTTCCAGGGTGACACTGCGTACTCCATGGCGGTACTGCCGGATCAGGACAACGTCGTTTTGGGATGTGATGGGAATGATATTGACCCAGGGAGATGCCTCCACCACAAAAAAGTCCGAGGGCCGGCCAGTCCGGGGAGAAACGGCACGATCCTTCCGCAGGGAAAAGAGCCGGCAGAAACGTTCCGGCTCACTTGATAACAGGGTCCAGTCTTTAAGGGGCATCGCTTATCTCACTCCTTTTCTTGCAGTCAACGAGCTTGAACTTGCCAAATTTTCTGGATTTCGTTTATCATGCATTCCAGATTATTTCAATTTTCCGTGGCGACAGAATAACAAGGATCCGGGGATGAGGGGGATTGAGAATGGAGCAGAACAAATGGCGGGTTGCGTACGTGGCTTCAGGAATGACGAATGCCCATATTATAGAAGGACGCCTGAAAGCAGAGGGGATTCCCACCCACCTCATTTATGAGACGGCTGGAATCCTTTATGCCACAAATCTGGACGGCCTCGGTGAGGTAAAAATCCTGGTTCCCGCTGAAGATCTGGAAAGAGCCCTTCGTGCTCTGGATCAATCTTACGAGGATGATGACCTCCAGTGACCCCTTCCTGCTTCATCCCGATGGCAGCGCCCTGGAGGGCCTGGCTGCCCTTGGAATTGGCCCCCAGCGGTTCGCGGATCAAATCCTGGATGGTCCGGTAGGTAGCCTGAACGGAAAAGGAAAAGCCCAGGAAGGCCCCGAATGGATTTTTTCTCATGGGAATATGCCGTTCGAGACCCGAAAGATACGTGTACCACTCCAATGGGAAAAAGAGGACGCTTCCCCAGTATATGGGAACTCCAGGCAGCAGGTTTCTGACCAGACGGACAAGCTGCAATCCTCCCAGAGGTTGAACGGGGCTTTCCCCCGTTGAGGAACAGAAAAATTCTCTGTGGCCGCCATGAGGATTCATGATGGCGTACCGGTTCCACGTCCCCAGAAAGACCCTGTCCCGTGAAACGCGGACCGCCTCGCTGACGGCTTTTTGGGGATCCTCGACGAATTCCAGCGAGGCAATCATGGTTACAATATCGAATTCATTGTCGGAAAATGGAAGGTCTTCAGCCCGCCCGGCATGAATATCCGCCCGATGCCCCAGCTTCCTTTGAGCAGCCTCAACTCTTTCACGGGACGGATCAATCCCTGTAACACTGCATCCCTGATTTCTGAAGAACATGAGATGTTCTCCCGTTCCGCATCCAACATCAAGGAGCCTTTCTCCAGCACGGGGGAAGACTAGATCACGGATCAATTCCTCCCTCCGGACTTGGACAAAGCTCTCCGCGAAAGATCTCTTTTCCTTGTCCAGGGAAGGATTTATACTCCCATGCACCGGCATACCTCTCCCCATCCCCTCGCTTTTCAGCCTGTTTGTGCCTTCCTCGCCGTTTCCATTTCTAACACACTTCCATTTTGCGGGCAAGAATTGATAAGTTGCGGAGGAAAAGGTGGAATTCTCCCTTGACAGGGTCATTTTTCTTTATTAGAAATTCTGCAATAAAAAGACTTCTCGTGAAGCTGGCCTTCGATCTTTTCTGATGTTTGCAGATTTTCTAAAGGATGTCTTGCCGCTCTATCCGGATTTTTCTGGCTTCTTCTAAACCTGCTATTCCACGGAACAGTATCTTCATACATTCTCCTGGTGCAAAGGCCTGAAAACTGCGAATCGATTTGTTTGTACCGGCATAATTTTTTCATTGAGAACGTCATCGCTTTAACGATACGACCGCAATAGGTTCATTTGACGGTTCATCATATTTGAAATACAGGGGGCAGGTCATGGAAAAGATGCCAATCACGAAATCGGGTTTCGAAAATCTCAAGAAAGAGCTTGAACATCTGAAGACGGTTCTGATTCCCGCCAACATAAAGGATATCGAAACGGCAAGAGGGCACGGAGATTTGTCAGAAAACGCCGAATACACGGCGGCCAAGGAAAAGCAGTCCTTTTTGCACGGAAAACTGCAGGAGATTGAAAACAATCTCGCCCTATCCAACATCATCGATCTGAGCAAGTTAAGCAACGACAAGGTTGTTTTCGGCGCTAAGGTTGTCATTGAAGAGATCAGTTCCGGAACACAGACAAATTATCAGCTTGTGGGTCCCTTCGAATCCAACATCAATGCAAACAAGATTTCTGTTACGTCTCCCATTGGAAAGGCCTTGATCGGCAAATCGATCGGCGACGAAGTGAAGGTTCAGACACCCGGAGGAACTCGCAATTTCGAGGTTGTGGATATTATGATTGACCCGTCCGAGTTTTAATGACCTGAACCGGAAAGGGTGCTTCTTTATCCAGCGAACCTCTTCAGCAGGGAATAAAAAGCCGGCACTGAGAAAAATCCTCACTGCCGGCTTTTATGTCCCGTCTATTCTGAACTTCAGACCTCAGGCCTTCTCCGATACACCGATCCGAGTGACAGCCCTCTGCAGAGCTATGCTGAGCATCTCGAATTCCAACTCATCCTTGGACAATTTGGTCAGTTTCTCCTCGGCACGCTCTTTGGCTCTCATTGCTCTTTCTCTGTTGATCGTTTCAGCACTTTCTGCCGTTTCAACGAGAACCGTTACTTTATTCGCTGTCACTTCCGTATAGCCCGTATTAACTGCGAAATATTGTTTCTTGCCTCCTACGGTAAAGCTTAACTCACCTATTTCTACAGAACTGAGCAACGTTTCGTGCCCTCTCAACACCCCGAATTCACCTTCCGTTCCAGGTATGGTGACTTCTTCAACCTCACCGCTGAAGGCCATTTTCTCCGGGGTGACGATCTCCAATAACAGTTCTTCGGCCATTGCTTTCCCCTGTCCTTATTGCTCCTGATATTTCTTCGCTTTTTCTACCGCCTCTTCAATTCCACCGACCATGTAGAAGGCCTGTTCGGGCAATTCGTCGTACTTGCCTTCGAGAATTTCCTTGAATCCTCTGACGGTATCAGGAACGGAAACGAACTTTCCATCGACTCCCGTAAACTGCGCGGCAACGAAGAACGGCTGAGAAAGGAATCTCTGAATTTTCCGCGCCCTGTTGACGGTCAGCTTATCTTCTTCAGACAGCTCGTCCATTCCGAGAATCGCGATGATATCCTGCAGATCCTTATACTTCTGCAGAGTCACCTGGACCTGTCGAGCTACCCGGTAATGCTCCTCACCCAGCACGATGGGATCGAGAATTCTCGATGTCGAATCCAGGGGATCCACTGCGGGATAGATTCCAAGCTCTGCAATGGGTCTGGACAAAACAACCGTTCCATCAAGGTGAGCAAAGGTCGTTGCCGGAGCAGGGTCGGTCAAGTCGTCCGCAGGGACATAGACGCACTGCACGGCCGTAATTGACCCTTTATCCGTCGAGGTAATCCGTTCCTGAAGCTCGCCAAGGTCCGTAGCCAGCGTCGGCTGGTAACCGACGGCGGAGGGCATTCTTCCCAGAAGGGCGGACACTTCAGCACCAGCCTGAGTAAACCTGAAGATGTTGTCGATAAAGAGGAGCACATCCTGCCCTTCTACATCGCGGAAATACTCTGCTGCAGCCAGTGCGGTCAGAGAGACTCTCGCCCGCGCTCCCGGAGGTTCCGTCATCTGGCCGTAAATCAGAGCCGCCTGCTTGATAACGCCGGACTCCAGCATCTCTCGATAGAGGTCGTTTCCCTCGCGGGTTCTCTCTCCGACGCCGGCAAACACGGAAATACCACCATGGTGCATGGCGATGTTATGAATCATTTCCATCATGACAACGGTCTTGCCGCATCCGGCTCCACCGAACAACCCCATCTTGCCGCCACGGGGAAATGGAACGAGCAAATCGATGACCTTGACTCCCGTTTCAAGAACGTGAACCGTTGTATCCTGCTCCGTAAACGAAGGGGACTCCCTGTGAATCGGCATGTGGTTCTTGGCTTCCACAGGCCCCATTCCGTCGACCGGTCTGCCCACCACATTGAGGATCCTGCCGAGACATTCCTTTCCAACGGGCACCGTAATCGGTCCACCGGTGTCCTTTGCCGGCATCCCCCGGACCAGACCATCCGTAACGTCCATGGCGATACACCGCACGACGTTGTCGCCCAGATGCTGTGCGACTTCAACAACCAGATTATCCTCCTCGTCGTTGATGACGGGATTTGTTATGGTGATGGCATTCAAAATTGCCGGCAGCTGCCCCTCTTCGAATGCAACGTCAATGACCGGCCCAATCACCTGTATAATCTTACCAATATTCATGTTAGTCTCCTTTTCGCTACGGAAATCTTAGTCCTTCAATTATGATATCGGATGTTTCCTTCTCCGATTATTCCATAACTCTTCTTGAATATTTCTAAAGTTATCCTTTCGCCAAGGCTTCTGTTCCACCAACGATATCCATCAATTCCGCCGTGATCGCGGACTGCCTCACCTTGTTGTATTGCAGGGTCAGCGTTCTGATCATCTCGTCGCAGTTCCTCGTCGCGTTATCCATGGCTGCCATCCTGGCTCCATTTTCTCCGGCGGACGTCTCAAGGAGCGCCCTGAAAATGAGAACATGGAGATACATGGACAAAAGCTTCTCTATCAAAACTTCTTCAGATGGCTCATAGACATAATCGATGGTTTTATCCGGGTCCATTTCGCCTTCCTGTCCGACGGAAGGCAGAGGCAGCAACCTGACAACAACGGGCCTCTGCATGGAGACATTTCGGAACTCGTTGTAAATAATGTAGAGCTCATCGAACTCCTCGTTTACAAAGGGCGTGATGACGTCATCCGATATCTCTACGGCCAGATTAATGTCGAATTTACCGAGGATATCCGTTTTCTCGTTGATGATGGGATATTTTCTTCTGAAGTAATCCCGGCTCTTCCTTCCCACGGGCGTCAGCTCCACAGAAAGTCCCGCCGCCATCTTTTCCTTTACAAATCGTTCGGATGATTTGATCAGATTGGTATTGAAACCGCCGCAAAGTCCCCTGTCGGAACTCATGCACAGGACCCTGATCTTCTTCGGCTCCCTTGCTGCAAGCAGCGGATGGGCCTCGGGGTTCACCCGAAGCGCAAGGCTGTCCAGCACCTCCATGAATTTCATGGCGTAGGGACGAAAGCTCTCCATCCTCGCCTGAGCCGCGCGGAACTTCGACGCAGCCACCATGTTCATGGCCCGGGTAATCTGTTTTGTTTTCTGTACCGCAGCTACTTTTCTTTTAATGTCCTTTAATGCGGCCATTAAAATTACTCCTTTATCTCTGGTTGTCGGCCCGATTCAAGCCTTAACTTCCTGATTGATATCTAAAAAAATCATCTTTTTTTCAGACGAGAATGTTATCTCAGCCGGCTACAAACACGGAGTCGAAGGCGGTAAGGGCGTCCTTTAACTTCTGCTCCAGTTCGGGAGACAATACCTTCTGATCATCAATGTCCTTCATGACGGCTGCGTACTTGTTCTTCATGAACGCCAGCACCTGCGGCTCGTATTCCTTAATCTTATCCACGTCATACTTGTCAAGGAAACCGCGCGTACCCGCATAGAGAACCACGACTTCCTCAGCCAGGCTCATCGGCTGGAACTGCGGCTGCTTCAAAATTTCAACCAGACGGACTCCTCGATCGAGCTGTGCCTGGGTTGCCTTGTCCAGGTCGCTTCCAAACTGTGCAAAGGACGCCAGTTCGCGATACTGGGCGAGATCAAGTTTCAGCGTACCGGCGACCTGTTTCATGGCCTTTACCTGGGCAGCCCCGCCGACTCGTGAGACGGACAAGCCGACATTAATCGCAGGACGAATACCGGAGAAGAACAGGTTCGGCTCCAGGTAAACCTGGCCGTCCGTAATGGAGATGACGTTCGTGGGAATATAGGCCGACACGTCGCCCGCCTGGGTTTCGATGATGGGAAGTGCCGTGAGGGAACCGCCCCCCAGATCTGCGCTGACTCGAGCCGATCGTTCCAGAAGCCTTGAGTGGTTGTAAAAAATGTCTCCCGGATAGGCTTCGCGTCCAGGCGGCCTTCTCAGCAGCAGGGAAATCTGGCGGTAAGCCACGGCCTGTTTGGAAAGATCATCATAGATGATGAGGGCATCCTGGCCCCGATCACGGAAATATTCACCGATGCTGCATCCTCCATAAGCGGCGATGTACTGCAGGGTCGCCGGGTCACTGGCACAAGCGGCAACGACGCAGGTGTAAGACATTGCGTCGTGCTTCCTCAGGTTTTCGACGATCTGTGAAACCGTTGATTTCTTCTGGCCGATGGCAACATAAATGCATTTCACGCCCGTGTCCTTCTGGCGGATGATAGCATCAATTCCAATGGCCGTTTTGCCGATCTGGCGGTCACCAATGATCAGTTCCCGCTGCCCTCTACCAATGGGGGTCATGGCATCAATCGCTTTAAGGCCGGTGTACATCGGCTCATTGACGGGCTGACGCTTGATAACACCCGGGGCGATCATTTCGATTCTACTGAACTCCGTAGCTCCCAGCGGCCCTTTTCCATCAATGGGCTCTCCTGTCGCGTCGATGACTCTTCCCAGTACCGCTTCTCCAACGGGAATCTGGGCAATCTTTCCTGTCCGCTTGACAATGTCCCCTTCTTTGATGTGGGTCACTTCGCCGAGAACGGCCACA
>Ga0123334_1000393_pt1 | contig 58766 bp, 50 predicted proteins | sample BiotimSIPDNA_FD_89706 | JGI IMG/M metagenome (GOLD analysis project Ga0123334, IMG submission 89706) | Anaerobic biogas reactor microbial communites from Washington, USA - Biogas_R1 time_0 SIP DNA | ecosystem: Engineered > Bioreactor > Anaerobic > Unclassified | place: Washington, USA...
AAAATATTTGAGGAAATGTAATGTGATCATTGTCCTAAACCTGCCAGGTGTGGATTGGCAACACCGGGATCCGGGTTCGTGCGGGATTGGATGCGTCCCTTGTGATGCGGCCGGCCATTGAAGGTGAAAAGGCCGCGGCCGGGAAGCCTGTCCCTTCCGGAAAAAAAGAAAAACCCCCCCTGTTGATGACGAGGTCGAATGTTGAAGGCAGTTATTGCGAGATTCGAGACGGGTCAAACATCATGGATTTCACGAAACTGCGGGCAGATCTCCGATGATCCCGGCTGGTACTTCCGGCACACCGATGGTCTTGTTTCATAAATGGAGCAGGCATAGTGACTGCCGTCCCACATCAGAAAAGAGCATCCGTGCAGGTAATGTCCGTCCAGCGATGAAACCAGGTGATCCCCGACCCACATGGCGTGCTCATGCTCGATGATGTGAAGAACGTCATCCCTGCCTTCCCTCTTCCATCGCTCGAGATCCTCGTCCGTCACATAGCAGTTTACGTTGGCCAGGCAGCAGGTGCCGCACTGTTTGCAGATGATCTGCACTGTCGATTCCATAGTTCTCTCCTTGGATCCGTTTTCCCGGACAGGCGAGAACCGTGCAGAATTGCATTCCGAAACACGATGACGTTTTTTTGAGAACACCAGGGCATCACGGATGGCCAACGCCCATCCGGGGAGTTGATATGACAGGAACAGACAGAGCGCCTCCCAACATCTCTGACGTTTGATCTCCTTGTCTCACAAGTTTCCGGACTCGTCAAGCCCTATGGCAGATCTTTTTACACGGAACAATCCGGCATGATCAGCAAACCAGGGAAGGGGATTCATCAGAGGTATTCCGGTCGGGATCATGCGCGGACCGGACCTTATAGCCGACTTCCGTCGCAGGATCGAATCAGGATGTCACAGGATGACGCACAGGTTCAGGCCGTCATTGACAAGACTTCTAAAAACAGGAATACTTCATAAAAGGCGCATCTCAGGACATGCGCCTCAGCTTCCCCAAAGGCCGTCTTCTATGGTGAAAGGATGAAGATACAGGGCTGCAGACGGCCGGCGAAAGAGATCTCCCTGGAGGGTACGCGGGATTCATGAGAGAACGTTGCGAGGAAAAGAAGGAATGGGCGTCTTCCCGGACCTTTCAGGTCACGGGACTGGACTGCGCGGACTGCGCCGCCAAACTGGAGAAGGCGGTCAGGAGGGTCCCCGGAGTCGTTTCCGCTGCGGTCGCCTTTCCTCAGGGACGGCTCAGTGTGCACCTTGATGAGGCGGGTCTCGAGGATGAAATCATCCTCCGGAAGGTAAGGGCGCTCGGGTACGATGCGACGGCAGAGGAGAGAGGCGCCTTTGAAGGGCGGGAATCCACCTTTCGAATCTTCGGATTGGACTGTGTGGACTGCGCCGCCAGGCTCGAAAAGGGAATCCGCGGGATCCCCGGCGTGGAAAGGGCGGATGTGGATTTCAGCTCTTCGAAGGCGCATGTGGTTCATCGGGGGCCTGTTTCGGACATCCTGGCTACCCTGGAAAGGATGGGGTATCCCGGACGCATTGACCAGCCGTTGAAGAGCCGCGAGGCGTTGCCCTTCTGGAAAACCAACATCTATATCCTGCCGACGGCCGTTTCCCTCGTCATGCTGATGTCGGGTTTTATTTCGGGAATTGCAGGTGCGCCGGGCGGCACAGCCACGGCCTTCTTTGCAGCCGGAATCGCTCTGGGCGGTTTTCTGCCGCTGCGAAACGGGATATCGGTGCTGGTCAACGCCCGCGAACTGGACATGAACGTCCTGATGATGACCGCTGTCATCGGCGCTGCGGCCCTTCGCCAGTTTGAGGAAGCGGCGACGGTGGTCTTTCTCTTCTCCCTGGGAAACGCCCTGCAGGGGTATACACTGGACAAAACCAGGAACGCCATCCGCTCCCTGATGGACCTGTCCCCTGCTGAAGCCCTGATCCGCCGCAGGGGGGCCGAAACAACCCTCCCGCTGGAAGAGATCCGGATCGGTGATGTGATGATCATCCGCCCCGGGGAAAGGATCGCCATGGATGGGCTGGTGGCGGCAGGAGTCTCCACGGTGAACCAGGCGCCGATTACCGGCGAATCTCTGCCCGTGGAAAAAGCCGTGGGCGACGAGGTCTTTGCCGGAACCATCAACGAGCGGGGGGCCCTGGAAGTCCATGTCACCCGATCGGCAGGGGACAACACCCTGTCGCGGATCATCGGGATGGTTGAAAGGGCGCAGGCGCGGCGGGCCCCTTCCCAGCAGTTGATCGAAAAGTTCGCCCGGTTTTATACCCCTGCGGTTCTCGTTGGCGCTTTTCTCGTCGCAACTCTCCCGACCTTGGTTTTCGGGGAGCCCTTCTCCAAGTGGTTCTATGAGGCCATGGCGATGCTGCTGGTCGCCTGCCCCTGCGCTCTGGTGATTTCCACCCCTGTTTCCGTCGTCTCCGCCATCGGCAGCGCTGCGAGAAGGGGCGTTCTGATCAAAGGGGGCGCTTATCTTGAAGAGATGGGGTCCCTGACCGTGATGGCCTTTGACAAGACGGGAACCCTGACCGCCGGAAAACCCCGGGTGACCGATGTCCTTCCGGCCGCCGGCCATTCCGAAGAGGAGATTCTGGCCATCGCGGCGGCCATTGAATGCCGTTCCGAACATCCCCTGGGCGAGGCGATTTACCGGAATGCCCGGGAAAAAGGCCTCAGCATACCGTCGATGACCGATTTTGATTCCGTTCCCGGCCGGGGCGCCGTGGGAACGGTGGCTGGAACATCCTATTCCATCGGCAACGCCCGGTTTTTTCTGGAGAGAGGCTGGGATCTCGAAGAGATGGAAAAGGGTATCGCCGGGCTCCAGAACGAAGGAAAGACGGTTGTGATCCTTGGCGAAGGGGCCAGCATCCTGGGCCTGATCGCCGTGGCGGACGTATTGAGGGAGAACAGCCGCCAGGCTCTGGAGGATCTTCGGAAGATCGGAATTCGAAAAACGATCATGCTGACGGGAGACCATGAGAGCACGGCCAGGGTCGTGGCCGCCCAGGCGGGGGTGGATGAGTTCCGGGCCGATCTGCTTCCTGAGGACAAGATGGAGGCCATGAACGATCTGCTGGCCCGATACCGGAAAGTGGCCATGGTGGGAGATGGAGTAAACGATGCGCCCGCCATGGCCGTCTCCACGGTGGGAATCGCCATGGGAACGGCCGGAACCGACGCCGCCCTTGAAACCGCGGATATCGCCCTGATGGCGGACGACCTGACGAAGCTATCCTACGCGGTGGAATTGAGCCGACGGACCCTGCGCATCATAAAACAGAACATTTTTGCCGCACTGGTCATCAAAGGGGCGATCCTTCTCCTGGTTTTTCCCGGATGGCTGACCCTCTGGCTGGCGGTGGTGGGCGATATGGGAAGCTCCCTCCTGGTGACCCTCAACGCCATGAGGCTGCTTCGGGACGGGCGTCGGGAAGAAAGGCGCTGAAGAGCCATTCCACTCCGTTCCCCCCGCCGGGAGAAATTCAATCGATTGGAGAAGCTGATATCTCAGGCTTTTGCCTTCCCTTTTCTGGCATCGATGTCGCCGGGATAGACCATGGCATCCTGGCCCCGCTCCCGGGTCCGGACACGAATCGCCTCGTCCACGGGATAGATAAAAATGAGGCCGTCTCCCGGCTCACCCGTATGAGCCGAATGGAGGATGGCATCGATCGCCGCTTCCAGGTTACGGTCGCTTAAAACGATGTTGACCTGGATCTTGGGAAGCAAATTGACCTGATAAGTCCCTGCCCGGCCGACCAGCTTTATTCCCCCCTGGCGGCCCTGTCCCCGGACTTCGAACATGTTCAATCCAACGATGCCGATTTCGGACAGGGCCGCCTTGACGTCGTTTACTTTATCTTCACGGATAATGGCTTCGATTTTTCTCAGCATGCTGATCTCTCCAGGTTCAAGAAATAGGGTTATGGATCTCCTCGAAGTGAAACATAGGCGTTACGAATAGGAGCGTTCCCCGTGGGAACTGATGTCCAGGCCGACTTCTTCGGCCATGGGGGATACGCGCAGCCCGATGCTGGCGTGAAGGATCCTGGCCAGCAGGTAGGTCATTCCGAAGGAAAAGACGATGGTGACGACAACGGCCAGAAGCTGAACGCCGATCTGCTCGGGATTTCCGAAGAATAGGCCGTTCCGGCCGTCCACGTTCACGGCAACGGTAGCGAACAGTCCGGTGGCGATCATCCCCCAGGTGCTGGCCATACCGTGGCAGGCCCACACATCCAGGGACTCGTCGAGTCTGCGCCGGTCCCGGAAGCGCATGGCGTAATAGGACAGGGGGGCGGCCACGGCCCCCACGGCGATGGAGGCCAGCGGTGTGATATAGCCGGAAGCCGGCGTAACCGCCGCAAGCCCGACGACCATCCCCGTTACGATTCCCAGGGTGCTTGGCCTCCCGTCCAGCCAGGAAAGAAACATCCAGACGAGACCGGCGGTTGCCGCCGATGTGTTCGTCGTAAGCAGGGCGTTGACGGCCACACCATTGGCCGCCAGGGCGCTGCCGGCGTTGAAGCCGAACCACCCCACCCACAGCAGTCCAGCCCCCAGGACCGTCAGGGGAATGTTGTTGGGTTCCAGGGAGCCGTTGCCGAATCCCTTGCGGGGTCCGATGACGATGGCAAAGGCCAGTGCCGAAAAGCCGGCGGCAATGTGAACCACCGTCCCTCCGGCGAAGTCCAGAACGCCCATGGTTTTCAGCCAGCCGCCCTGGCCCCAGACCCAGTGACACAGGGGGTCATAGATCAGAGTGGCCCACAGCAGGCTGAAGAGCAGAAAGCTCTTGAACTTGATCCGCTCCACGAAGGCGCCGGTAATCAGAGCCGGGGTAATGACGGCAAACATCATTTGAAAAGCGGCAAACAGCCCGTGGGGGATGGTTTTGCAGTAATCGTCGTTGGGCTGGGCGCCGACTCCCAGAAAGCCGACAAAATCAAGCCCCCCGATCAGCCCGTTGATATCCGGGCCAAAGGCGAGGGAATAGCCGAAAACGATCCACTGCAGACCGATGAGAGACAGAAATATGTAACTGAGGGTCAGCGTGGAAAGAACATTTTTTCTGCGGACCATCCCCCCGTAAAAAAAGGCGAGGGCCGGCGTCATCAACAGCACCAGGGAGCAACAAACCAGGATCCAGGCCGTATCGCCGGCATTGATCGTACTGAGCATCATAAACCTCCGTCTGTGTAAATGGCTCCCCATCATGGCAATAATCCTTCCACAGGAAAATATCCTGTAATATCGTTGGAATGATCCATTGTGATCCCGGGAGAACGTAACGGAATTGTGACAATTCCAGGAGCATTCAACATAATTGTCCCATTCGTAAGCGCTTTTTGTTGATCTGGGACCGCGCAGCCCTGAATCCCGGGTGCGTTTAATCGTTGCATCCGAAGATCTTTACCCTTATGGTAAGGGATCTTTGTAAGAATGAGGCATGGTGAGGGGGAAATCATCCTTCCGGCGGCACATCATCCTTGGTCGTTCCGGCTGAAGGGAAGGAGAGCAGCAGATATGAAAAAAATCGCTGGTTGGATCCTGTTGATCGTTTTAGCGGCGGGACTTTATGCCGCGGCCGCTCCGTATCTTACGCTGTACATGATCAAGAGCGGCGTTGAGCAGTCCGATCCGGAGAAAATTTCAAAATACGTGGATTTTCCGGCCTTGAGAGCAAACCTCAAGGCACAGCTCCATTCTCATATTCAAAGTGGAGAAACGCCCTCTTCAAGCGAAAACCCCGTCGCCAAAGCGGCGAACAGGCTGGTCTCCAAAATGGCGGATGACGCGGTTGACTCCCTGGTAACGCCCGCCGGCCTGAAAACGCTCGTTCAGGGGGAGCAGCGGAGAGAACGTTCAACCCGGGATTCTTCTCCGGGGGCGGGGGAATCAAAGGGCGGAGTTCTAAAGAATGCCTCCTGCCGTTACGAGAACCTCGACACGTTTTCCGTGACGACACAAGACGACAAAAACAGGGAAATCCGGTTGATCCTGTCGCGCAGCGGACTGTCGTGGAAGCTCAGCAATATCATCCTGCCTTGAAACGGATGAGTTGCCCGGGATACGCAACAGAACCCTTTAATAAATTGACTCAGCCTGACGGGAGACATTTTTTGTTCGGGAGGAATTTGTGGCCATTAACCGTAAAGATGTCATCTATTTTGTTCTGACAGACCGGTTTCATGGGGTCGAGAACCCAAGGCCGGAGCTTCGGGAGAAGATCGACAAGTCCAATCCGCAGTTTTATCATGGCGGAAATTTTGACGGGATTGTTGAACAAATTCCCTACCTGAAGAAGCTGGGAATAACGGCATTGTGGATCACGCCGGTTTACCGGCAGATTGATCTCGAACATTCCCATGGGTATCACGGATATTGGGCGCTGGATTTCAACGCTGTCAACCCGTTCCTTTACATCGACAACGGCCGTTACCCCGAGGGGAGCAAGTGCTATCTCAAGGATCTCGTCGACCGGCTTCACGCCAGCGGAATCAAGGTCATTCTGGATATCGTCGTCAATCATACGGGATATCGGCATCCCGGCATCAACGGCTCTTCCGGCAATCCCACCCCCATCGGACCCTCCTGGTTCAACAGGATGAACATCAGCCTGGAATCCAGCGTAACGGAGGGGCAGTTGTCGGGCCTTCCGGACATGGACCTGGATTCTCCCGATGTGTGCGATTATCATGCGCAGAGCATTCTTTCCTGGATACGGGAAACGGGAATCGACGGAATCCGCATGGACACGGTCAGGCATGTGGAGCGAAACTTCTGGACCTACTTCAAGACGCAGGTCAAGGGTCAGTTTCCCGAAGTGACCCTCCTGGGTGAAGTCCTCGTTTTTGATATCGACGCCCTGTCCCAGTACCAGAAATTCGACGCCATCGACCAGCTCTTCGATTTTCCGCTGCAGCAGGCAATGACAAATGTCTTCGTCTACGATCATGCCATGACCGATTTCGTTTCTCCCTACAATCTCGGTACAGGCATCCTGGAGCGCGACCTGTCCTACACCAACCACAACCAGCTTGTGACCCTTCTGGACAATCATGACCTCAGCGCGAGGTTCATGACGAGCATCCTTGATGCTCAGATGGGCGACTATCGCAAGGCGACGGATGTCATGAAACTCTCCCTGACTTTTCTGTTCGCCATACGGGGCATCCCGCAGATTTACTACGGAACGGAATTGGGCCTTGAAGGCCGTTCAGATCCCGATAATCGGAGGGACTTCCCCTGGGGGAAACTGGATAAGGACTATGAGGTGAAGGAAGCCTATCCCTTCGAAAAGGAAATCTACGACCATACCCGGAACATGATCCGGATTCGACGGACAAACGACGCCCTCTCAGCCGGCCATTTCGTCTGCCTGTATGTGGACTATTTTCTGCTGGTTTTCCTGAGATACATCGGCGAAAACATCATCGCCGGATTTCACAACGGATGGCTGGACATGCCGTCGGATATCGCCGTCGATATCGGAAACAATCCGAATCTGCCTCGGAGAATCAAGGAGAAACTGGCGGATGCCCATTTGGTATCCCTGCTGGGCGGTCCTTCCTATTCCATCCGTGAGGGGCGGCTGAGCCTCCTGCTGGGCGGAAAGTCCGGGGTCATTCTGACGCCGGCTGAGGAGTAGCCGGCTTCCTTTCCCGTGGCCAGAGGGGGCCGGACTTCGATAGATGTCCGGAGCCAGCGGCAGACATGCCGCCGGGCATGCAGGCTCCGTAAAGGGACGGCGGAGACAGTCCGTTGCAGCCCGGGCGGCTGCGGAACCAGAAATGCTCTATTGACACTTCAACGTGAACCCGATAAGTTGCAGGGCAATGACCAACGGTCGGAATGTCCCTCGGGTGTTGCCTCCAGCCGGAGAAAGGAAGAGAGCGCTTTCCGGCCTCAAAAGCCGAGTGAGGGAGAGAAGCCGGGAGAATCCAGGAGATCGGAAGGATCGCGAAACGCCGTGGCATTGGTGCGGAGACCGGCGGCTCCAGAGGGGATCTCATCGGGGATATTCAGAAAAAAACACCATTCTTTGAACGAATGAACAGAGGTTCTACCAAGTTTTCGGACGTCCGGATGTCGCAGCCCCCGTGGGGAAGTTCTTTCGGGACGATTTTGCGCCGTACGGTTCCTTTCCCCCTTTTTTTCCTTCGGCGCAGACTCTTCGGCCAGAGGATTCCCCTTCTGGCCAGCTTCAAAGTAACCTATCGCTGCAATCTCTCCTGTCTTGCCTGTCCGTTTCATCGCAGGGCCGAAGAAGAGCGGGCCAGCATGAGCCGGGAGACGGCCCTGGCCTGCCTGGATTCCCTGAAGCGTTTCGGGGCACTGATCGTCGTCTTTGAAGGAGGGGAGCCGCTCCTGTGGCGGGATGGCAGCTACAGCTTCCATGACCTGGTGGAATACGCCCGGCGGCTCTTTGCCCGTGTCGCCGTAACCACCAACGGGACCGTTGCGCTGGATGTTCCAGCGGACGTTCTGTGGGTCAGCGTGGACGGCTTGAAGGAAGCCCATGACCGCCTCCGTTCCGGCTCTTTCGACAGAGTCTGGTCGAATCTTCGCGCCTCGCGACATCCGCGCCTCTTCGTCCATTTCACGATCAACCGCGAGAACCGGAATGATATCCGGCCGCTGCTGAATCAATTGAGGGAGATACCGGCCTTCCGCGGCATGACGCTGCAGCTCTTCTACCCTTACGGCCAGGGAGAAGCGCCCCTGGCCTTGTCCGACAAAGAGCGGAAGGAAACCCTGGAGGAGGTGATCGCACTGAAGAGGCAGGGATTTCCCATCCTCAACTCCCCCGGCCGCCTGAGGGCCATGATCCGGAACAGCTGGCGCTGCCACGATGATATCCTCATCAATGTCGATCCCGACGGCACCATTACAAAGGGCTGCTATGTCAAGAGCCGGGGTCGGATCAATTGTCGAGAGTGCGGTTTTTCTCCCGTCTCGGAAGCGTCCGGCGCCCTGGACCTTCACCCGGGATCGCTGAAGGCGGGATGGTCGATTTTTCTGAAATGAGCCGCGTCCACCAGGAGGAAAATCCATGGCTGAACATTCCAACCCCCCGAAAAAGAACGGCAAGGCCCCGGAAGAGGGATTTCCCCACACCCTCTATGTTCCAGAGGAACAGTTGTTCGAGCGCATTCCCCTGTGCCGATATCTCGGGGATCTGTCCGAACTCTTCGAAACGGATGAACCGGAGGACAGGGCCGTGAACGATGAGGAAAAAGGGGAGGGATCTTGAAGGGGGAGCAGCGTCCATGCGCGGCCTGAATCTCTATGTAAGCAACCGCATGGAAATCCTCGCGGAAAAGCTGGCCGACGTGGTGGACAGGCCGCTTGTCTCGCCGCTGACGCCGGAGATCATTGTCGTTGAGAGCAGGGGAATGGAGCGGTTGCTTTCCATGTAGCTGGCCACTTACCATGGGATCTGCGCCGATGTCCTTTTTTCCTTCCCAAGACATAGCATTGCCCAGTTATTTAAAGCGGTCCTGCCGGAAAGGAAAGCGAAGACTTTTTTTGATCCGGAGACGGCTGCCTGAAGGATTTTCCATCTGCTGCCTTCCTCTTCTTCACTGCCCCGTTTCGAGCTCCAATCGCTGGGTACAGCGAACACAAATTGGATTCTTGCTTAACACATCAAAAACGATATAATAATCCTTGTCAATTAACCGGTATATTCCGGGATCGTTTCCTCGAAGAAAGAACGAGGAATGATTCCTCCGGCTATAAAGCCATATTTTTCCGAACCAAAACAGCCATTCCCCGCCCAGGGATGGCTGGATTCCATTTCTTATTGCTCAATTAAAAACTTGGGTGTCTTTGGAGACCCCTGGAAGGGCAGGAAAGCCCCAATAAGCAAAAGCAGGAGCTCAAGATACAGATGCTTGCAGACGCCAGCGCAAGACTGAACACTGAGATCAAGAAGAGGAAACAGGCTGAGCGAAGCCTGAGAGAACGGTTGCTTTTTGAAGAGCTGCTCTCTTCACTTTCAGCGCGATTCATTTATCCGCCCATCGAACGGGTCGATGAGGAAATCCATGAGGCCATGACGGAAGTTCTGGAATTCTTCAAGGTGGACCGTTTTGCCCTGCTTCAAACGCTTCCGGACAAGAAATCGTGGAGGATCACCCATTCGGTTGCCGTTGCGGGTGTGCCTTCCGTTCCTCTTGGTTCGGAACTCCCTATCGCAATCAATCCATGGGCTTATGAAAAGCTGGTTTTTAAGCGAGAAGTCCTTTCTTTTTCAAAGATAGAGGATTTGCCGGTTGAAGCCGAGATTGACAAAAAGACCTGGATGAGTTGGGGTATCCGATCCAATCTGAACATTCCCATTATGTTCGGTGAACCCATTAATCACATTCTCGCCATTAACTCGGTGAAGCGTGAGCGAATCTGGCCGGAGGAATTGGTCCCGCGGCTTAGGCTGCTGGGAGAAATATTCGTCAATGCCCTGGAACGGAATAAAGCCCAGAAAGCCCTGCAGGAAAGTGAAGAGCGTCTGAATCTTGCGACCTCGGCGGCGGAAGCAGGCCTCTGGATGCTGGACAAGGATACAGGTTCCGTATGGGCGACGCTCATTCTCAGAAATTTGTTCGGATTTACCCCTGACGAGGAGCTGAATTTAGCGCGATTCAGGCAGGCCCTTCATCCTGGCGACCGCGACAGGGTTCTTGAGCTGGCCCATCAAAGTATGGAAAAGCATAAATTCCTGCACGTCGAATATCGTGTCCAAAAACCCGATGGAAAGGTCCGCTGGATCGTGACACGCGGACGACCTTACGGCGGCACACAAGAACATCCCTTGCGTCTGATGGGCGTGTCCATGGACATCACCGAGAGAAAGCAGGCAGAGTTGCAGCTGAACTGGTCAGAGGCTTTGCACGATACTTTGATCAACAGTACATCCGACATGATCTGGTCGGTCGATTCGGAGCGCTTTGGCCTTCTGACCTTCAATCGGGCGCTTTCTGAATATTTCCTCCATAAGCGCGGATTTCCCATTGAAATGGGCATGAGTCCTGAAGATCTCTTTCCGGACGAGGAAGTTTTACAACAGAAATGGCATTCATTCTATTTGCGGGTGCTGGAGGAAGGATCTTTCACGATAGAATATCCGGTTTCCGCGGACGATCGGATTCTTCGATTGAATTTCAACATCCTCAGCAACGAGGGCAGAGTGTTTGGAATATCGGTGTTCGGTCAGGACATTACGGAACGGAAGTCAATGGAAAACAAACTCCGGGAGCAGCTGGCGGAGATTGAGAAACTGAGGATTCGACTGGAGAAGGAGAACATCTATCTCCGAGAGGAGAGAATTACGGAACTGGGCTTCTGCAAGATGATCGGAAGCAGTTCCACCCTTCAGTATGTCCTCTTTCGGGCCAATCAGGTCGCCCCAACCGACGCCACCGTTCTGATCCTCGGTGAGACCGGCGTCGGCAAGGGCATGGTCGCCAATGCCATCCATGAAATGAGTGTCCGCAGGGATAAACCGATGGTTACGGTAAACTGTGCCGCCCTCCCGGCAAACCTCATCGAGAGCGAGCTCTTTGGACGGGAGAAGGGCGCCTTTACGGGCGCTCATGCCAGACAGATCGGCCGCTTCGAGGTGGCGGACGGTGGAACGATCTTCCTCGACGAAATCGGCGAGCTGCCTCTCGAACTCCAGGCAAAGCTCCTGAGGGTGCTGCAGGATGGGGAGTTCGAACGCCTTGGTTCACCAAGGACGGTCAAGGTGGATGTGAGGGTCATCGCCTCGACAAGCCGGGATCTGAAGCAAGAAATGCGAAACAGGCGGTTTCGCGAGGATCTCTATTATCGGCTGAACACCTTTCCCGTCACGCTTCCGCCCCTGAGGATGCGGATCGAGGATATTCCGGAGCTTGCCCGGTATTTTATCGACAAGTACTCCCGTAAACTGGGCAAACGATTTGATACGATTTCAAAGGGTGTCATTGACAGACTCTCAGAGTACTCCTGGCCCGGAAATGTGAGGGAGTTGGAGCATGTCATAGAAAGGGCCCTCATCACCAGCATGGAACCTGACTTTCAACTGACCGATCCGTTCGAGCCTGCCTCCGTGAAAAGGGAGGAAGAGGTGCTCAAAGAGTTTGACGCAATGGCCCGGGAGCATATTCAAAAAGTCTTAAAAGAAACGAGGTGGAAAATCGAAGGGAAGGGGGGAGCCGCTGCATTCCTTGGACTTCATCCAAGTACCCTTCGATTCCGGATCAAGAAGCTCGGCCTCAAGCGACCCTGATGATCGAATCCCCACAATAAAAGCCCTCAATATCCTGCAGATCCGCAAAATATTGAGGGAATGTCATCATCCATAGCAGCCAAAATTCCACGATAAACACAATATTATAACGTAATATCAGGTTGTTGTCCTCATATGACCAACCGGTCGTCTTCAGGAATGCTTTTTGGACTGAGTGAAACGTAGAAACCGAAAATCTAAAGACGACCATGCGGCCCGAACTCCTGAAATAACAAGTTTCTTAATGGGGTACAACACCGCCATCGAAATCGGCCATCGAACTATGATCCGTTCCAACCCGCGGTCCGATCATGCAATCGCAGGTCAAGGGGAAAAACATCTTCTGGAGAGATCAGGATGAGTACAGACAAAAAGGATGAGTCAAAAAACGGCAGAAAAAGTGAACCTGCCCGGGAAACGGAAGAATCCGGAAGTCTTGCCGATCTCCTGAGACAGTACGGCTGCGGCCCGATTCCGTTCACCAGTGAAGACGGGCTTTACGAACGACACCTCATTTTCGATAACGTGTCTTCTCTCAAATCCGCTGGTTCCCGCGAACGTTTTGAGGCCGCTGCCCGGTCGGTGCGGGATGTCCTCTCCCAGCGTTGGGTGGAGACAGAAGCGACGTACGAGCGGAAAAATCCAAAAAGAGTCTATTATTTGTCCATGGAGTTCCTCATAGGCCGCTCCCTGTCCAATAACCTAACCAATCTCTTACTGAATCCTATTGTGAAGCAACTCGTTGAAAAGAAGAAAATCGACCCCATCGAATTTCTCGAACAGGAGCCCGATGCCGGTCTCGGCAATGGGGGACTCGGGCGCCTGGCGGCTTGCTTTCTCGACTCTCTGGCCACGATGCAGCTCCCCGCCATGGGCTACGGTCTTCGTTATGAATACGGCATTTTCCGTCAGTCCATCAAGGATGGCTGGCAGGAGGAGCAACCGGACAACTGGCTCCGGAGACCTGATCCCTGGGAGGTCGAACGGCTCTACGAGGCCGTGGAGGTGAAGCTCAACGCTTCCTTCGAGCTGTCCGGCGGAAGCCTGCGTGTGATCCCCGGCCAACCGTCCAGCCTGCTGGGTATCCCCTTTGACCGCCCCATCGTGGGATTCGGCGGCAAGACCATCAATACACTCCGTCTCTGGTCGACGGCTGTACCCAATTACTTCGATTTTGCGGAGTTCAGCGGCGGTGATTTCGTTGCGGCCCTTGCGGGAACATTGGCAGGCGAATCCCTGACCCGGGTGCTTTATCCCGATGACTCCACGAGCTTGGGACAGGGGCTGCGTTTCATGCAGGAATACTTTCTCGTCGCCTGCTCACTGGCTGACCTCGTGAGGTGCTTCCGGCGCGGAAATGCCGATTGGAACCAACTCCCCGCGAAGGTTGCCATTCAAATGAACGACACGCATCCCTCGCTCGCCGTGCCCGAGCTGATGCGGATCCTCCTTGATGAAGAACAATTGGAATGGGAACAGGCCTGGGACCTTACCCAAAGGACGCTTGCCTACACCAACCACACCCTTCTGCCTGAAGCATTGGAAAAATGGCCGGTCGCCTGGTTCGAGATTTTGCAGCCCCGCCTTCTGGAGATCATCTACGAGATCAACCGCCGGTTTCTTGATGAGGTTCGAAGGCGCTTTCCCGGCGACGAGGAACGGATTGCCCGGGTGAGCCTCGTCGAAGAAGGGGCGGGGCGGAAAATCCGCATGGCCAACCTGGCCATCGTCGGCTCCCACAGCACCAATGGGGTCGCCGCTATCCACTCGAACCTGCTGCGCACAATCACGGTCCGGGACCTGGCTGAGATGTTTCCCGAACGCTTCAACAACAAGACCAATGGAGTCACGCCGCGACGCTGGCTGCACCTGGCGAACCCCGCCCTTTCCCGGATCATTACAGAGGCCATCGGCGATGGCTGGATCACCGACCTTGGTCAACTGAGGAAGCTTCAGCCCATGGCTGAAAACCGGGGCTTTCAGGAGGCTTTCCTGAGGGCCAAGGGCGAGGCCAAGTCGGCCTTTGCCGATTGGCTCAAGGCCACGACGGGCCAGACAGTGGACCCGGAGACCCTCTTTGATTGCCAGGTCAAGCGCATCCACGAGTATAAGCGGCAACTGCTCAATGTCCTGCGGATCATCGTGCTTTACAACCGTTTGCGGGACGACCCCGGCCTCGATGTGCTGCCCCGGACGTTCTTCTTTGCCGGCAAGGCGGCGCCGGCCTACCGCCTGGCCAAGGTGATTATCAAGTTGATCAACAATCTCGCCGGAACGATCGACGGCGATCCGGCCGTGGCGGGACGACTCAAGGTGGTGTTCCTGCCCGATTACTGTGTTTCTCTCGCAGAGCGGTTGATTCCCGCCAGTGATGTTTCCAACCAGATATCGACGGCCGGCTATGAAGCCAGCGGGACGAGCAACATGAAATTCATGATGAACGGCGCCCTGACCCTGGGGACACGCGACGGTGCAACGATCGAAATGGCCGAGGAGGCAGGCGAGGAGAACTTCTTCCTATTCGGCCTGACGGCGGACCAGGTCGTCGGCGGCAGCGGCTGGTATGATCCCTGGTGGCACTACGAAAACGAACCGGAAACCCGTGCGGCCCTGGACAGGATTGCTTCGGACGCCTTCAGCCGATATGAACCGGGGGTCTTCAGGCCGATCTGCGAGGCACTGCTGAAAAACGGGGATTTCTATCGGCACCTGGCCGACCTTGCCTCCTACCTCGAAGCAGACCGGCGGCTCTGTGAACTGTACAGGAATCCGCAGGGATGGGCACGCATGGCCATCCTGAACATTGCCGGCTCCGGGAAGTTCTCAAGCGATCGGACGATTGCAGAATATGCGGCGGACATCTGGGGAGTAAAACCGTGCCCGGTGTCTATACCGAAAAAGTAATAAGAAAAAGCTGAAACGCCCTATCAGAAATATTCAAGGAAAAGGAGAGACCAGATGAGCCGTACGAAGAAAGAACCGCCCCCCGGCTGCGGCAGGAGCTATCCCCTCGGCGCCACGGTCTTTCGGGACGGCGTGAACTTCAGCGTCTTTTCCAAAGGGAGTGAGGCGGTACAGTTGCTTCTCTTCGATTCTGTCGATGCCCCGAAACCATCCCGGGTTATCGAACTGGATCGACGGGCCAATCGCACCTACCACTACTGGCATGTCCTTGTGCCCGGGATCTCCGCGGGACAGCTTTATGCCTATCGAGTGACCGGTCCGTTCAACCCGGAGCGGGGGCTTCGCTTTGACCCGGATAAGGTACTGCTCGACCCTTACGGCAGGTGCATTGACCTTCCAGCCGGTTACAGCCGCACTGCCGCGTGCAAACCTGGGGACAATGCAGCAACGGCCATAAAAAGCGTCGTTGCAGACATCCGTTCCTATGACTGGGAGGGCGATGCCCCTTTGAGGACACCATTCGCCAAGACGATCATCTACGAGCTGCATGTCGGGGGATTTACAAAGCATCCCAGTTCAGGGATCGCTTCCGCCAGAAGCGGCACCTACGCGGGACTGGTAGAAAAAATTCCCTATCTGTGTGACCTCGGGGTCTCTGCCGTTGAACTGCTGCCCGTATTCGCCTTTGACGAGCAGGATGGTCCCCCTGGCTTGTGCAATTACTGGGGTTATTCTCCGATCTCCTTTTTCGCCCCTCATCCTGGTTACAGCTCGCGCCTGGATCCGTTGGGCGCACTGGACGAGTTCCGGGACATGGTAAAGGCCCTTCACCGCGCCGGGATCGAGGTCCTTCTGGATGTCGTCTACAATCATACCGCCGAGATTGGAGCCGACGGCCCGACCTTCTGTTTTCGAGGTCTGTCCAACGAAGAGTATTACATCCTTGAATCGGACAAATCCAGGTACAGCGATTATACCGGTTGCGGCAACACCATGAATACGAATGAGCCTATCTGCCGGCGATTGATTCTAGACAGTCTCCATTACTGGGTTCGCGAGATGCATATCGACGGTTTTCGCTTCGATCTGGCCTCCATCCTTTCCCGGGACAAAAGCGGCCATCCCATGCCTTCCCCGCCCATTCTCTGGGACATTGAATCCGATCCGATCCTGGCGAATGTCAAAATGATCGCCGAGGCCTGGGATGCGGCAGGCCTCTATCAGGTGGGCACCTTTATCGGCGACAGTTGGAAAGAGTGGAACGGACGGTTTCGCGACGATATTCGGGCCTTCCTGAAGGGCGATAATGGCAGGGTATGGGCTGTCGCACAACGGCTGCTCGGCAGTCCGGATATGTACGGCCACGAAGAACGGGAGCCGGAACAGAGCATTAATTTCGTCACCTGCCATGACGGCTTTACCCTGAATGATCTCGTTTCCTACAATACCAAGCATAATGAAGGAAACAACCAGCAAAACCGTGACGGATCGGATGACAACCTCAGCTGGAACTGCGGAGTTGAAGGACCCACCGATGACCCGGAGATTGAACGCCTGAGAAACCGCCAGGTGAAAAATTTTCTCACCCTTGCCCTCCTGTCGGTCGGTACGCCCATGCTGCTCATGGGCGACGAGATGCGGCGCAGTCAAAACGGAAACAACAATGCCTTCTGTCAGGACAACGAAATCAGTTGGATGAACTGGGAACTGGCCATCAAGCATGCAGATATCCATCGTTTTGCGAAAATGCTGATTAACGTGCGCAGGAATCGGGAATTTCCTACGGAACGGCTGAATATCACGCTGAACGAACTGCTTCACAACCAGCCTGTTTTCTGGCACGGGGTCGGGCTCAATGCGCCGGACTGGGGTTATGAGTCCCATGCCATCGCGGCAACGGTTACTGTTCCGGGAAACATTCTTTTGCTTTCCATCATGATCAATGCCTATTGGGAAACCCTTTCCTTCGAGATCCCATTCAGGGGAGATGCTTACGAGCCCTGGAGACGGTGCATCGATACCTATCTGGACGGTCCCGATGATATCCTCACCTGGCCGCAGGCCCTCCCTGTCGAAGGTCATACCTATGAAGTGCGGCCCAGGTCGATCGTGCTTCTGATAACCAGAGCCCTTAATCCTGAAACCACCATGACAACATAGAAAAAGAGGGAGTTTATGCCAGTAGCCAGCTATGAGATTTTTTGTGAAATGCTCGAAAGGGCCCGGAAGAATTCCTTCGCTTATCCCGCCATCAACGTGACCTCGCTGACCACGGCCAATGCGGTTCTGAAAGGCCTTGCCGAGTGCGGAAGTGACGGAATCATCCAGGTTTCCACGGGCGGAGCCGCCTTTGCCTCGGGTTCCGCTGTGAAGGACATGGCCCTCGGTGCCATCTCGATTGCCGAACATGTGCACCGAGTCGCGGATCGCTATCCCATTTATGTGGCCTTGAATACGGACCACTGCACGGCGGGCAATCTCGATAAATTCGTGATCCCCCTGGTAGAGGAGACCGAAAAAAGGCGTGCAGCGGGAAAACCCAATCTCTTCACCGCTCATATGTTCGATGGAAGCGCCCTTCCTCTGAAAGCAAATCTGGATATTGCGGTGAAACTCCTCGACCGTTTCCGGAAAAGTGACCTGGTTCTCGAAATCGAAGCGGGGGTCGTGGGCGGAGAGGAGGATGGAATCAAGGCCAGCGCCGATGCCAAGCTGTATACCACTCCGGAGGACACCCTCGAGGTCGCCCGCCGGTTGAATGCGATTACCGGTGCACGGTACCTGCTCGCGGCAACCTTCGGCAATGTTCACGGCGTCTATAAGCCGGGACATGTTCAATTGAAACCTTCCATTCTGAAGGATTGCCAGGACGCGGTTGTAAAGGCCTACGGCGAGGAGGCCCGTTTCTATCTGGTCTTCCACGGCGGCTCGGGATCGACGATCGAGGATATTCATGCCGCCCTGAATTACGGGGTCGTCAAGATGAACATCGATACGGACACGCAGTATGCCTATACGCGCGCCATCGCCGATCACCTGTTCCGGAATTACAGCGGCGCCCTGAAAGTGGACGGCGAGGTGGGCGATAAGAAAGTCTACGACCCGCGGGCCTATCTGACCATGGCCGAAGACGCCATGGCGAAGCGGGTCAAGGAGGCGGTTACGCAACTTCGGAGTGTCGGTACGACGCTGATGAAAAAAGACCCTTCCCAGGGTTGAAAGTGACGACAGGAGGTCCGGATGGAGAATTATGAGCTCGATTTTTCGATAGAGCGGCTGGGAGAGTGCCGCATCCCTTCCCCGGTGCGGGGAATCCGATTTATGGACGATGATGGGCATGTCCTTTATTTTTCGCGTTTTGAAGAGATGAACCCATGGCTTGAAAAAGGAATCCGTCCGCCCGCGATGGAAACCGCCGGGCCAAGGGAAAAGATCTTTTTCGACCCGTCGCAAATTGCCTGCGGCATTGTGACCTGCGGCGGGGTATGTCCCGGTCTCAACGACGTGATCCGTTCGATTGTGCTGAGTCTTCATCATCATTACGGTGTGCGGAAAGTATACGGGTTCCGGTACGGGTACGAAGGCCTCGTGAGTCGGCATGGGCACGCGCCGCTCGAACTGACATCGGATTCGGTCGCCAGGATCCATGAAATCGGCGGAACGATCCTGGGTACGTCCCGGGGGCCGCAGGACGCCTCCGAGATGGTTTCCACCCTTGAGGACCTCAAAATCGGCATTCTCTTTACCGTCGGAGGAGACGGGACGCAGCGGGGGGCACAGAAGATCTCCGAAGAAGCGGCCCGGCGGGGTCTTCCGATCAGCGTCATCGGCATTCCAAAGACGATCGACAACGATATTTCCTATATCCAGACGACCTTCGGGTTCGAAACGGCGGTTGCCGAGGCGCGCCGGGCAACCTACGCCGCCACCACCGAAGCGGATGCGGCGCGGAACAGCATCGGCCTTGTAAAGCTCATGGGCCGCGATTCTGGGTTTATCGCCGCGTATTCAGTCCTTGTGAACAGTCACGTGAACTTCTGCCTTGTGCCGGAAGTGCCCTTTTCTCTCGAGGGTTTTTGCGAAGCCCTGAGACAGCGCCTGGAACGGAAGGGCCATGCCGTGATCGTTGTTGCCGAGGGGGCCGGTCAGGGCCTGATGGAGAAGACGGCGGAGCGGGACGCCTCGGGAAACGTCAAATACGGGGACATCGGCGTTTTTCTCCGGGATGCCATCAAGGGCTATTTCAAGCAATCCAACCTGGAGGTCAATCTCAAGTACATCGATCCCAGTTACATCATCCGGAGTATGCCGGCAAATCCCCGTGATGCGGCTTTCTGCCTTCTCCTCGGTCAGAGTGCCGTCCATGCCGGAATGAGCGGGCGGACCAACATGGTGGTGAGCTACTGGAACCAGCAGTTCACCCATGTGCCCATCAAACTGGCCGTGTCGCAGCGCAAGAAGATAGACACGCGGGGCATGCTTTGGAACAGTGTGATGGCCGTGACTCGACAGCCCGACATGATGTGAGGAAGGGAGAAGAAGACCCGCCGAGAGGGTGGAAGGGCCGTACGGCTTTGAACAGGAAGATCCTTACCGGAAAAGGAGAAAAAAGATGAAAGACAAGAGGTTCATACAACAGGTCGTTTGGCTGCTTGTACTCCTGCTGACATGGCCGGTCAGCGGATGGGCTCAGGCATCCGGAGCTTCGCCGGGATACAAGCAGGGAGAGCTGGAGCAGATCCTGGCGCCCATTGCCCTCCATCCCGATTCGCTCCTCACTCAGATCCTCATGGCCTCTACATACCCCCTTGAAATCGTCGAGGCGGACCGGTTCGCAAAGGCAAATGCAACTCTGAAAGGCGACTCCCTGACCCGTGCCCTGGAACAGAAAAACTGGGACCCCAGTGTGAAGTCCCTGGTCAACTTTCCCCAGGTTCTGTCGATGATGAGTGAGAAGCTCGAGTGGACGCAGAAACTGGGCGACGCCTTCCTTTCCCAGCAGAAGGATGTGATGGCGACGATCCAGAAACTTCGAGCGCAGGCACAGGCGTCGGGCAATCTCAAAACGACCGGTGAGCAGGTCGTCAAGACCCAGCAGGAAGTCATCATCATAGAGCCTGCCAGCCCGCAGGTCGTCTATGTGCCGGCTTATAACCCGACCGTCGTGTATGGAACCTGGGCGTACCCGTCCTACCCGCCATACCCCGTCTATCCCCCGGGATATGTTACCACAACGGCCGCCTTTTCCTTCATGGCCGGCGCTGCCGTCGGCGCTGCCTGGGGTTATGCGTGGGGCCATTCAGACTGGCACGGGGGAGATGTGGATATCGACGTCAATCGGAATACCAACATCAACCGCAACATTGATCGAAGCAAATATCAGAACCAGATGACGGGCGGCAAGGGGAGCCAGGGAAAATGGCAGCATAACCCGGCCCATCGCAAGGGGGTTTCTTATCGAGACCAGAACACGAGGCAGAAATACGGTCAATCAAGGCCGGGTGTCGACAGCAGGCAAGATTTCAGAGGGCGGACGCCCGATGCAAGCGGCAGATCAGGTGCAGCCAGACAGGACCTCTCAGGCAAGGGCTCCGGTGGGCGGGGAGCCCAGCCAACGCAGCAGCCCAGGTCTTCGAACGCCTTTGAAGGGGTGAATCGGGGTGGAAGCGAGGCCAGAGCGGACAGTGCTCGTGGAAGCTCCAGTCGTCAGAGTATGTCCGCCTCTCGAAGCGGCGGTGGAGGGGGATTCTCCGGTGGGCGCAGCGGCGGGGGTTTCTCCGGTGGCCGCGGTGGCGGTCGTGGCGGTCGAAGGTAAGAAAAACCCACGATGAGAAGGAGGAAAAGAGTATGTTGAATACTTTCTCGAAAATAAGAAGTTCTTTCTGCCGGTATTTTGTTGTGGCGGTCCTCACGGTTCTGCTGGCGCTCTCTGCGGGTTTTTCATCTGCGGATGCAGCCGTTAAAGGGGGTCAGAAAAGGACCTATCCTTCGCCGGAGGCTGCAGTCAAGGCGCTGGTCGATGCCGTAAAATCTCAGGATAGAAAGCAAATGACCCTGGTTCTTGGTCCGGAGGCCCACGCGATCCTCTTGTCCGGGGATGAAATCGCGGACAGGGAGGCCCTCGAAAACTTTGCCCAAAGATATGAAGAGAAGAACAGGATCGAGAGGGAGGGGGAATTCAAAGCCGTTCTCCTGGTGGGCCAAAAGGATTGGCCTTTGCCGATCCCGATTGTGAAGAAGGGGCAGGGATGGCTGTTCGATACGAAAAAAGGAAAAGAGGAGGTCCTGAACCGGAGGATCGGCAGAAATGAACTGGCGGTCATCAAGGTCTGCGAAGCCTATGTCGATGCCCAGCAGGAATATGCAGATATGCAAAGTGAAGAAGGGGGACTGGCAAGGTATGCCCGGAAGTTCTGGAGCACCCCCGGGAAGAGGGACGGCCTGTACTGGGAAACAAAGGAAGGCGAAAAGCCGAGCCCCTTCGGTCCCTTTGCCGCGAAGGCAAAGACAGAGGGCTACGTGAAAAAGTCCTCTTCCGATCATCCCCAGCCCTACTACGGTTATTTCTACAGGATACTGCAGGGGCAGGGATCGTCTGCGAAGGGGGGGGCATTCGATTATGTGGTCAATGGAGACATGATCGGGGGATTTGCCCTGGTTGCCTATCCCGCGCGGTATGGAAATTCCGGGATCATGACCTTTATCGTGAACCAGGATGGGGTTGTGTATCAGAAGAACCTTGGGAAAGACACGGCGAAAAGAGCCCGCGCGATGAATCTTTTCAATCCGGATAAGACCTGGAAGAAGGTGGAAACGGACGGAGAGGGAAGCCCGGCAGGAACGGATTCCGGCTGTCCCGGTGAACAGGGGGGAAAAGAATGAACATGGCTTTCCCCAAGACGAAGATCGTCTGCACCATCGGGCCTGCATCTGAGGCGCCCGAAGTGATGAAAGAGATGATCCTGGCGGGAATGAACGTCGCCCGGCTCAACTTTTCCCATGGCGACTTCGAGGCGCACAAGAAGGTCATTGAGAATCTGCGGACCGTGTCGGCATCGCTGGGATGCAGGATCGCCATTCTGGCCGACCTCTCCGGCCCGAAGATGAGAATCGGAAAATTCGCGTCCGAGCCGGTCGATCTCAATGCGGGCGATCCGTTCACGCTGACTGTCGACGACATTCCCGGCGACAAAAGCCGTGTGTCCGTATCCTTTACCGGTCTGCCGAAGTCCGTGAAGGCAGGAGACATGCTCTTCCTCAATGACGGATACATCCAGCTCAAAGTTGTCGAATCAAGGGGGAACGATGTCGTCTGCACGGTCATGGTGGGTGGGGAACTCCGCTCCCGCAAGGGGCTCAACCTGCCGGGCATCGATCTCGGCATCAGCGCGTTCACCGAAAATGATTCCCGGTGTCTGCGCTTTGCCCTCGAAAATGGCGTGGATGCCGTAAGCCAGTCCTTCGTCGAAGGGCCGGCAGATGTCGAAGCCGTGCGCCAGGCGGCTGCAGATTTGGGATATGCCCCTTTCATCATCGCAAAGATCGAACGGTCCGGGGCGCTCGACCGCATCGAAGAGATCATCGCCGCGTCTGATGGCATCATGATCGCCCGCGGCGACCTGGGGGTTGAAGTCCCGATCGAGCAGATCGCCATCATCCAGAAGCGAATCACGCGTCTTGCGAACATGCGCGCGAAACCCGTGATCACAGCGACACAGATGCTCGAATCGATGACGGACTACCGTCGCCCTACACGGGCGGAGGCAACGGACGTGGCAAACGCAATCCTCGACGGCACGGACTGTGTCATGCTCTCCGGAGAATCCGCCATGGGCAAATATCCTGTGGAAGCCGTCGAGATGCTGGCAAAAATAGCCCTTTCGGCGGAAGCGCAGCGCCCGATGACCGCGGTCAAAGAGCTGTTCAAAGGCATAGACTTGCGGGAGAGGATTCGCCCGGAGCATCTTATCGCCATCGGCGTGGAAGCATGCTTCGAATATGTGACGCCGGCGGCCGTCTTTGTCCCGACGAGAAGCGGCGCGACGGCGCGAAGCATCGCCAGATTCCGCCTTCCCGTCTGGACAGTGGCCGTAAGCTCCGAGGCGTCAACCTGTCAGCAGCTCCTGTTCTCTTCGGGCATCTATCCCGTGTGCGAGGCTCCTCTACCGGAAAACTGGTACGCTTATGTTCGAAGACAGACATCCTCACTCGGCCTCAAGGGGAACATCGCCATTCTGACCCAGGGTCCATCCCGGGAGAATGCCGAAGCGAACCACAGCCTGGAAATTCTTGACCTGACCCTTTGAAAGCCGAAGGAAAAGGGCCTTTCAAAGATTAACGCTTCGTCAGTAAGGGGAGGACCTTCCCATGGGTGGATCCCTCTCTTGAAAAAAAAACGGGTGGCCGCAGGACCATCAAGACCCAAGGAGGCACACCGTATGATGAACTCATCGCCACGGATCTTCTCCAACAAGCTGTCCCCCCTGCAATTCAGGCGCTAGTCGAAACCTCAATAAGAGACCTCAATATATTACAGATCCGCAAAATGTTGAGGGAATTTTTCTGTCACAAGAGAGAAAAGCTTTTTTACCGTTAAATAAGTTGTTATTTATCAAATACTTACAATTGTTCGACCCTGCTCGATTTCAGGTACGTATTTTGGACTTTATTCCACAGGCGGGCTGAAAAATTTTAGACCCCTGAGGAAATTGGAACATCGGAACAGAGGTCATATTTGAACACGATAATAAAGGCTATGTCCAGAAGATGAGGAGGAGACCGGGCATGCAGAACTTCATGTTAGATCGTTATCCCGAAAGCCGTCGTTGGAAAATTTTCCAGAGCATCCTTTCCATTACGGGCATCACCCTGCTGATGGTCCTTCTGCTGATGGTCCTTGCGGCGGGATGCTCGAAAGGGCCGAAGGAGGCGCCGAAGCCGCCTGTCGTTGAAGTGATGACGGTGATTCAGAAGGATGTTCCTGTCTACAAGGAGTGGATCGGGACCCTCGACGGGATGGTCAATGCCACGATCCGGGCTCAGGTCCAGGGGTATCTCATCAAGCAGAATTACCGCGATGGCGAACTCGTGAAGAAAGGCCAGATCCTCTTCGAAATTGACCCACGCACCTTCCAGGCATCACTGGATCAGGCAAGAGGGCAACTGGAAGCCCAGCAGGCGCGCTGGAATACAGCCAAGGCGAATCTGGCACGGATCAAACCCCTTGCCGAGGTCAATGCCGTCAGCAAGAAGGATCTCGATGACGCCGTCGGGGCGGAACAGGCAGCCCGCGCGGCGGTTTTCGCCGCCCAGGCCAGTTTCGACAAGGCCAAATTTGATCTGGGCTTCACAAAAATCACTTCCCCTGTAGACGGCATCTCCGGCCTTGCCAAGGCCCAGATAGGAAATCTCGTGGGTCCGGGAGCTGTGGAGGAGCTGACCACGGTCTCAACGGTCAACCCGATCAAGGTCTACTTCCAGATAAGCGAACAGGAGTATCTCCAGACGGCAAAATATTCGGTCACGGTGAGAGAGAAAAAAGTAGGGGAACTGATCCTTGCGGATGGCAGCGTCTATCCGGAAAAGGGATATTTCGCCTTTGCCGATCGGCAGGTGGATATCCGGACGGGGACCATAAAAGTCGCTACGGTATTTCCCAATCCGGGCAATTTCCTGCGGCCCGGGCAGTATGGGAGGGTCCGGGTTGCCGCGTCTGTCCGCAAGGATGCCTTGCTTGTACCTCAGCGGTCCGTATCAGAAGTCCAGGGGAAATACATGGTGGCCGTGATCGGGGCGGACAACAAGGCGGACATCCGGCCGGTGAAAGTCGCCGAGCGTGTTGACAATCTGTGGGTCATTCTGGAGGGCCTCAGGCCCGGAGAGAGCGTCGTCGTCGAGGGGATACAGAAGGTCCGTCCCGGAATGCCGGTTACGCCGAAGACCTTTGTGGAAACACCAGTGAAGACCGAAGCCAAGCCGGGACCATCCCTGGAAGCGAAATCACAGGAAAATGCCCTGACCTCCTCAAAACCCGTCGAGCCTGCGAAGACTGAAAAGAGGTGATCCGCCATGTCCAAGTTCTTCATCAATCGTCCCATCGTGGCCATGGTAATCGCCATCCTCATGGTCATCGTCGGTCTCGTGGCCATGTCGGGTCTGCCCACGGCGCAGTTCCCCAACATTGTCCCGCCGGAAATGAAGGTCACCGGCACCTACCCCGGCGCCGATGCTCAGACCATGGAGTCGTCGGTGGCCACCCCCATCGAGCAGCAGATGTCCGGTGTGGACAACATGAACTACATGTACTCCCTGAACTCCAACGACGGCAAGATGGTCCTGACGGTGAACTTCGACATCAAGACGGATCCCAGCACCGACCAGATCCTTGCCCAGATGAGGACCAACCAGGCCAACTCGCAGTTGCCCACCGATGTGATCAACCAGGGGGTCACGGTGCAGAAATCGACATCGGCGCCCCTGATCGTGTTCGCCCTCTTTTCCCCCAAGGGGACCTATGACAACGTCTTTCTGGCGAATTACTGCTATATCAACATCAACGACCAGATGACCCGCGTTCCCGGCATCGCCAGCGTCACGATTTTCGGGGCAGGGCAGTACGCCATGCGCCTCTGGGTGAAGCCTGACCAGCTCGCGAAGCTGGGGATCACCATCCCCGAGATCACCAACGCCGTCCAGCAGCAGAATACGGTGAACCCCGCCGGCCAGATCGGCGGCGAACCGGTGCCGCCTGGACAGGAATTCACCTATGCCGTTCGCTCTCAGGGCCGCCTCCAGAACGAGGAGGAGTTCGGCAACATCGTGATCCGGGCAAATCCTGACGGCTCCCTGGTCCATCTCAAGGATGTGGGACGGATCGAGCTGGGGGCCCAGTCGTACAACATGATCGGCCGCCTCAATGGCAAGCCCGCCGCCATCATTGCCCTCTACCAGCTGCCGGGAACCAACGCAATCGAAGCAGCGGAAGGGTCCAAGAAGCTGATGGCGCAACTCAAGGAGCGATTCCCTGCCGATCTGGATTACGTGGTGGCCCTGGACACGACGCTTGCCGTCACGGAGGGGATCAATGAGATCGTCCATACCCTCTTCGAAGCCCTCGTTCTCGTCATCATCGTCGTCTTCATCTTCCTGCAGGGATGGCGGGCAACCCTCATCCCCCTGCTGGCCGTGCCGGTCTCCCTGGTGGGAACCTTCATGCTCTTTCCGCTCTTGGGGTTTTCCATCAACACGCTCTCGCTCTTCGGGCTGGTGCTCGCCATCGGTCTTGTCGTCGACGACGCCATCGTCGTCGTCGAGGCCGTGGAGCACCACATCGAGCAGGGGATGACGCCCAAGGAGGCAACCCTCAAGGCCATGGAGGAGGTCTCGGGCCCGGTCATCGCCATCGCCGTCATCCTGGCTGCCGTCTTCGTCCCCACGGCCTTCATCCCGGGGATCACGGGCCGCCTGTACCAGCAATTCGCCGTGACCATCGCCGTCTCCGTCATCATCTCGGCCTTCAACGCCTTGACCCTGTCACCGGCCCTGTCGGCCCTCCTGCTGCGGCCAAAGAAGAAATCCTGGGGGCCGCTGCAGAAATTCTACGATGGGTTCAACCGCATCTTCGGCCGTTCAACGGACGGGTACGTGAACTGGTGCGATCACTTTATCCGTAAGAGTAAGATCAGCCTCCTCTTCCTCCTCGGGACAGCCGTCCTGGCGGGCTTTTTCGGAAAAAACCTGCCAACCTCCTTCCTCCCCGATGAAGACCAGGGGTACGTCTATGCGGGGGTTCAGCTTCCCGACGCTGCCTCGCTGCAGCGGACCGACGATGTGACGAAAAAAGCCGAGGAGATCATCTCAAAGACGCCCGGCGTTAAGTACTGCACCTCCGTGGTCGGCTACAGCATGCTCAGCGGCGTGGCCAACACCTACAGCTCCTTTTTCTTCATTACGCTGAAGGACTGGGGCGAACGGAAGACGCCGGAGGAGAAGTACGAGGCCATCAAGGCCCACCTGAGCAAGGGATTGGGGTCCCTGCCGGAGGCCATCGGTTTTGCCTTTCCACCCCCGGCCATCCCGGGAATCGGGACCTCGGGCGGTTTCACCTTCATCCTGGAAGACCGGGCCGGGAAGGACATCGCCTTCCTGGCCGATCAGACCAGCAAATTTATCGAGGCGGCACGGAAGCGGCCGGAACTGGCCGGCATCAGCACGACCTTCCGCCCCAATGTGCCTCAGGTCTTCGTGGACGTGGACCGCGACAAGGTTCTCAAGCAGGGGGTGAACATCTCGGATGTCTACAAGACCCTCCAGTGCTTCATGGGGGGCACCTTCGTGAACTACTTCAACCGGTTCGGCCGCCAGTGGCAGATCTATGTCCAGGCTGAAGGGGAATACAGGACGAAGGCCGAGAACTTCGGGCAGTTTCATGTGCGAAACAGCGAGGGCGTGATGGTTCCCCTCTCCGCCGTGACCAATATCCGCTCTACTGCGGGGCCCGAGTTCACCATGCGCTACAATCTCTACCGCAGCGCTCAGATCAACGGCTCGGCGGCGCCGGGCTACAGTTCGGCCCAAGCCATGGCCGCCCTCGAAGAGGTCTTTGCCCAGACGATGCCCCGGGAAATGGGCTATGATTACCTCGGGATGAGCTACCAGGAAAAGAAGGCCCAGGAAGGGGTTTCACCCGCCGTCATCTTCGGCTTCTCGCTTTTGTGCGTTTTCCTGATCCTGGCCGCTCAGTACGAAAGCTGGTCCCTCCCCTTCAGCGTGCTGCTGGGAACACCCGTGGCCGTCATGGGGGCCTTCGGCGCCCTGTGGGCGTTAAGGTTCGAGAACAACGTCTACGCGCAGATCGGCCTCGTCATGCTCATCGGGCTGGCAGCGAAAAACGCGATCCTCATCGTCGAGTTCGCCAAGATGGAATACGACAAGGGAAAACCCGTCGTCGAGGCGGCCCTGACCGGGGCAAAGCTTCGGCTGCGGCCGATCCTGATGACCTCCTTTGCCTTTATCCTGGGATGCGTGCCGCTGGCCATGGCCAGCGGAGCAGGGGCCATCTCGCGGCGCGTCATGGGATGGGCCGTCATCGGCGGGATGCTGGCGGCGAGCTTTATTGCCATATTCCTCATTCCCGTTACGTTCTTCGTTGTGGAGAAGCTGTCTCACAGGGGGGTAAAGGAAGCAGAGGCTCCTGCAGGGGAGACCGGGAAGGAGGAAGGCCATGAATAGAGGGATCTTCTCCGTCATCATTGCACTGATTCTTGCCGGCTGTGCCGTCGGCCCGGACTACAGGCGTCCAGCCATGGAAAGCCCGTCGGCCTGGCGAATCGAGGAAAAGGCTGCGCAGGAAACGGCCAATTCGGCCTGGTGGTCCCAGTTTAATGATCCGGTTCTTAACGCGCTGATCGATGAAGCCTTGAGGTCGAATTTCGATCTCCGGATCGCCACTGCGCGAGTCAACGAGTATGTCGGAAGGTACTGGGTGTGGCGTTCCGGCCTGTTCCCGCAGATCTGGGGAAATGCCGATGCCGGGCGAAGCCGTGCCTCAGAGGAGGGAGCGGCCCCTCTGTCGTCACAGGTCGAAAATCCGGCGGATTTCTACCAGGGCGTCTTTAACGGAAACTGGGAGATTGATCTCTGGGGAAAATTGAGAAGGGCCACCGAAGCCGGGCGGGCGGACCTGCTTGCCACCGAAGAGGCACGGCGGGGAGTGATCCTGTCACTGGTGAGCGCCGTGGCGAACGGGTACGTTTCCTTGCGCGATCTGGACATGCAGAGGGAAATCGCCATCCGGACGGCGAAAACAAGGGAGGATGCCTACAAACTCTTCAAGCAGCGATTTGAAGGCGGGGTTCTTTCTGAGCTTGAACTCAACCAGGTCAAATCGGAATACGAACAGGCCCTGGCTACGATACCTCAGATAGAGAAACAGGTTGCCTTCCAGGAAAACGCATTGAATCTCCTGCTCGGCAGAAATCCAGGGCCCATACCCAGGGGCAGAACGATGAACGAACTGGTCCTGCCGGTTGTTCCTGCCGGTCTCCCTTCGGATCTGTTGGAAAAGCGGCCGGATATCCGTCAGGCCGAGCAGGCGCTCATCGCAGCCAATGCCCGCATTGGCGTAGCAAGGGCTCGGTATTTCCCCACTCTTTCGCTGACTGGATTCTTTGGCTGGGCAAGTGCGGATCTTTCCAATCTGTTTAGCGGTCCGGCACGTGTGTGGAGCTGGAGTGGAAGTCTGACGGCGCCGATCTTCACGGGGGGCGCCATCTATGGACAGGTCAAGATGGCTGAGGCGATTCAGCAGCAGACCCTGTTCAGCTATCAGAAAACCATTCAGACGGCTTTCCAGGAGGTGGAGGACGCCCTTGTCGATCAGAAGCGCACCCGCGAGCAGCTTGAGGCGCAAAAGAGGCAGATGGATGCCCTGCGGGAATACACCCGCTTCGCCCGGCTGCGCTATGAGAACGGCTTGACGAGCTACATCGAAGTCCTCGATGCCGAGCGGAGTCTCTTTTCCACGGAGTTGAGCTACGCCCAGACCCAGGGGATTCTCTTCGGGGCGCTGGTGAACCTTTACAAGGCCATGGGCGGAGGATGGGTCGTAGAAGCGGACAAACGGACCGTGTTGTCAGCGGACGGGAAACAATAGGCTGAGTTCCAAGGGTGTGTCTGGTGAGGAATACCCATGCGTCGACCCATTAAAGGCATGATCGATGTCATTCTGAAAGCACGATTCTCCTATTTGTTTTTTACGATCATCCTGCTTTTTCTCCTGCGGCCCTTTATCGCAGGTGCGGTGGCCGTAACGTTCGTAACCGACATCTTCCTCTGGTTCATTATCATTTCCTGTGTCTGGGCCGTTTATGAAAAACGGAAAAATCAGTGGGTCGTCATCGCCATAGCGGCTACCGTCATCCTGGCCGACCTTTTCGGCTTCCTTTTTCCAAGCGCGGTGACTTCGTGGGCGAGTCAAATAGCGGTCTTTTTTTTCCTTGGATATGCCGTCATCAATATTCTGTTCTACCTGGCTCGACAGGAGAACGTGACTGCGGACATGATCATGGCGGGAGCCAGCGAATACGTGCTTATGGGGCTTCTATGGGCGTCCCTCTACAGTCTCATTGAGACAATCTATCCGGGCTCGTTCAACTTTGCGGGAGCGAAGAACCGAGCCGGGTTCATCTATTTCAGTTTTGTGACACTGACGACGACGGGTTACGGGGATGTCCTGCCGGTAACGGAACAGGCCCGTTCCCTGGCCATTCTGGAAACGCTGATCGGTCAGCTTTTTATCGCCATTACCGTGGCGCGGCTCGTGAGCCTCTATACGGTATCCGGTAATAAGCAGGAAACTGTATGAGAAACTGTGCGTTGCTGTTTCTCTTCAACTCCGATTTAAGGAGAGTTCAATGAATCTCACTCTTGAATTCCGGGCCAAAGCGGAAAAGTTTCAGGAACTCTATCAGTCACTGCAGGCGCTTCTGCCCACGATGCGAAGGGAAGAAGGATGCCTTGAATCCCATATATACCGGGATATGGAGGATGGAGAGGTCTTCTTCCTTTCAATTGCCTGGGAGGATGAAAGGAAATTTGAGAGCTATATGCGATCGACAAGCGGGAGCGCGCTTCTCGGGGCGGTCGATCTGCTGAGTAAGGCGGTGAGAGTTCGAGTGGGGGACAATACTCCCTGGGAAGGGATTAACATCCTGAAGAGGATGAGGAAGGGAATCTGAATCGGAGGAATATAAACGGTAGAGGCTAAAGGTGGATCTTCTCCAAGGTCCTTAAGATAAAACAATAAAACGATGTCAGGAGGTATTTATGAAAGCATTGGCAAAATTACTGTTGGTCATTGGAATCGGTCTTGTGTTCAGCGCATCCGTAGCATTTGCCGGAGATCCGCCTTTTTCCGGTTTTCTGGGTAGTCCCGATGTATACAAGCAATTGAAGCCGGGACCGGAAGGGGGCGCCAAACTGCGGTGGGTGAAGGATGGGTTGGATTTCAGCAAGTACAACCGTTTCATGGTGGACAGCGTTATCTTCTACCTCGCCGACGAGTCTGAATACAAGGGCATTGATCCCCAGGTGCTGAAAGACCTTGCCGACACCTTCAACAAAGAACTGGTTGCGGCCTTCAAGGACAAGTACCCGATCGTAGTCGATCCCGGTCCCGATGTGGCGCGGATCAAAATTGCCATAACCAATATCGAGCGGAGTAACCCCGGTGTCAGTGCCGTCACCTCGATTATTCCCGTCGGAATTGCCATCAGTGTCGTTAAGAGGGGTGCAACGGGGGGCTGGGCAGGAAGCGGCGAGACGTGCGCCGAGCTGATGATGATCGACTCCGAGAGCAATGAGCCGCTTGTCATGGCGGTGGATCAGCAACAGGCGGCCTTCGCTTCGCGCTTTTCCAGTTATGGATCAGCCGAGGACGCCTTCAAGTTCTGGTCGGAGAGGATCGTGAAGGTTCTGGATGAAGCCAGGGGCATCAAAAGGGAACCGGCAAAATAGTGGGCTTATGCCCTGGATTATAGAGGAATACTCGATATCGGACATCCGTCATCAGTAAAATGCTTTTGCCGATGACGGATGTCCGACTTCTCATCCCATGCGGCTAAGGAAAAGAAAGTATAAACAATGAGGAGGATTCTCATGACAAAAAAAAGAGGGACACTATTTTTGACTTTGGTACTGTCCATATTGTTTCTGGGTATTGGAATTACCGGAATGGCTGATGAACCATCCGGCAACAACATGCAGATCCTGCAGGAGAAGATCAAGGCAGACAAAAAGTTGCTCGTAGCTGAAAACATGCAGCTTACCGAGAAGGAGGCCAAAGCCTTCTGGCCCGTCTACGAAAATTATCAAAATGAGCAGTTTCTGCTTCGCATGCGTGTCGTTAAATTAATCAAGGATTATGGAGATGCCTATGGAACGATGACCGATAAAATCGCAAAGAAGCTGCTTGATGAATTGATGACCATTGAGACGGTGGGGCTTGAATTGCGCAGAGCATATCTGCCGAAATTCCGGAAAGTCCTGCCCGAAATGAAGGTGGTGCGCTATTATCAGATTGAGAACAAGATAAAAGCGGTAATCGATTATGAACTGGCTGCCAGGATACCTCTGATCAAAGCAGAAAAGAAGTAAGACCCTAAGAAAAAAGGAGGTAAGAATGAAAGGCTTACATTTTAAAATTTTTCTCTGTGTCCTTGTCCTGTTCGTCGTGATCTCCGTGCCCACGGGACGGGTCGTGGCGGCGTCCGCAGAAGAAATCAACCGCAATGTCCAGATCGCTCTGCTGAAGCTGTATGAAAAATCAACTCCTGCGCGAGAAATGGGGCAGAAGGCGAAGGCCATCCTTGTCTTTCCCGATATCGTGAAAGGTGGATTCATCGTGGGGGGGCAATACGGTGAGGGCGCCCTGATAAAGGATGGGAAGGTTGCGGGTTTCTACAGTACCATTTCGGCATCGTACGGTTTGCAGGCCGGTATCCAGAAGTACGGCTATGCGTTGTTCCTGATGTCGGACTCCGCTTTGAGATTTTTGGACAGAAGTGAAGGCTGGGAACTGGGCTTGACCCCGAACATTGTCGTCGTTGATGTGGGAGCAGCAGGAGGCATATCGACCACTACGGCGAAATCCGATATTTATGCCTTCTTCTTTGACCAGAAAGGGCTTATGGCTGGAGTCGGCCTGCAGGGGACGAAGATAACGAAGATCGTCAGATAAAAATCTTCATAAGGATTGAAAATTTTTTAGCAGTGCCTGGTCTGAAGATTCAAGGCGATAACATTGAGGAAGAAATGGAGAATTGGACGTATGAGGAAAAAAAGTGTTGTTCTATTAATGGCACTGGCGTTGATGGCATTGATGGCGGCAGGTTGTGCAACTTTCAAAACGTCAGATGGGGACGATGAACGTTCCGGGATCGTCAGGGGAAAAGTGGCTGTTCTGACCGCCACGGTGGTGGCCGTTGACATGAAGAAGCGGATCGTCACTCTCAAAGATTCGGGAGGGGATGTCCGCGATTTCAAGGTCGGCAAGGAAGCCGTGAATCTTCCCCAGGTTAAAACAGGGGATATCGTCACGATTAAATTCCTGGAGTCTGTCGCTGTGGAAGTGATCAAACCCGGTACGGCCGCAGGGGCAGGGACGGCGACAACGATCGTTCGGGCGAAGCCCGGCGAGATGCCCGGCGGAATGATTACCCGGCAGAGGTCGCTGACCGCCACAGTGAAAGCAATCGACAAGGATGGGGGCACGATCTCTCTCATGGGTCCAAATGGAAAGACCGTAAAGGTGAACGTTGTGGATCCGGCAAATCTGGATAAAGTCAGCGTCGGGGACGAACTGTTGATCACATTTACCGAGGCGGAGGCCATTTCTGTGGAACGTCCGTAAAAATATTCCCGGGATTCAGCATGGACCTGGAGGTTTTATGCCTCGATCAAAGCGACCGAAATGGAATGCGGAATACAAACACCACATGAACGCTTCCGGTGAAAAAGAGCAAGAGCCAGTCCGGTTCTCCATGCGCACCTTTCTGGCCATGCTGGTCCTGTTGATTGTGATCTTTCCCTTTATCGAGCTGATGTCCTATGGCGTACTGGTTCTTTCTCTTCTCCTGACCCTGGTGCTGTTGTCGGCGCTGCCGGCAATCGGCAGCCGGCGCAGCACACTGGTTTGGGGGATCGCTCTGGCGGTGCCGGCGGTGGCCGGGAAATGGGTGAACTATTTTCGACCCGACCTGATGCCGCCGGAGATCTTTCTCGTATCCGCCGCACTGTTCTGTGGCTTTGTTGTGCTGCATCTTCTGCGATTCGTTCTCATTGCGTCGCGGGTGAGTCTGGATATCCTCTGCGCCGCGATTGCCAACTATATGATGCTCGGACTCCTCTGGTCCTTTGCCTATCAACTTGTGGCGCAAATATTTCCAGACTCATTTTCCTTCGTCCTGGGGGCCGCGCCCAGGCAGGTGCCGACGGGATTCGAGGCTTTTTACTTCAGCTTTGCCACCCTCATGACCGTTGGCTACGGCGACATCATTCCGGCGTCCAATGTATCAAGAATGCTGGCGATAACGGAGTCCGTTGCCGGCGTGTTTTATGTCACCATTCTCGTTGCCCGGCTGGTTGCTATTTATTCGGCCGAAGGTGAGAAAGAGCGGTAAGATTAAACTCCGGGAAGATTCCGGTAGATCCGGCATCAAGGAAGAAACGAAATGATCCCTTTTCCCGAAAGTATCATTGCCTGCCCTGACTGTGACCTGTTACAGCGTATCCCAACGCTGACTCCAGGTGGAACGGCGAGCTGTCTGCGCTGCGGTCATACGCTCGCCTCCAGCAAGCCCGATTCCCTGGATCGGACCCTGGCCCTTACGGTTGCCGCGTTGATTGCCCTGATCATCGCCAATGTAATGCCCCTCATGGGGCTGTCGGCTGTCGGTCGTCAGGCGGTTACGACGATCCTGGGCGGGGTTCTGAAGCTGTGGCAGCAGGGTCATCAGATTACGGCCGTACTGGTGGCCTTCTGCACGGTGGTTGCTCCAACGGTCCATATCGGGTTTACGTTGACCGTCCTGCTCGCCGTGAGACAGACTCCGGCGCCCATCTGGGTAGGAACTCTTCTGCGGATGGCAGATTTCAACCAGCCTTGGGCGATGCTTGAGGTGATGATGCTCGGCATCCTGGTTGCCCTGATAAAAATCGCCGATCTGGCGACGGTGATTCCCGGTATCGGAATGTTCGCCGTTGGCGCGCTTATCATGTTGATCGCGGCGATGACGGTCAGCTTCGACAAGCACCAGGTATGGTCGCAAATCCGGTGGGTCGATGGCGAAGGTCAGCAATTGACGTCATCCCCGGAATTCAAGGAACCGGCAGAAGGGGAAGTGGAAGGAAAAGAAACTCCGGGAGAACTGACCGGCATCAAGATGGGGCTGGTCCTGTGCGAGGGCTGCGGCCTGTTGACAAAGCCGACCGATCTTGAGAAGCCGGGGCATTGTCCGCGTTGCGGCCAGGAACTTGAGCTGCGCCGTCCAAACTCGATCCAGCGCACCTGGGCCCTGCTCATTGCTGCTTCGATCTGCTACATCCCGGCGAACCTGCTGCCGGTGATGAGTACCACGACGCCGACCTACGCAGAGAAGGACACCATCATGAGCGGAGTCGTTCTGCTCTACGTGCATGGATCCTGGCCGCTGGCCCTGATCGTTTTTGTGGCCAGCGTGGTGATTCCCATGGCCAAGATTGTCGCTCTGGCCTATCTGCTGATTTCTGTTCAATGTCGTTTCATGCGGAGCAAGGAAGAGCGGATCCGGCTCTATCGGCTGGTCGAAATTGTCGGGCGCTGGTCCATGCTGGATGTCTTTGTCGTGACCTTTGTCGTCGCCCTTGTCCAGCTCCAGCCGCTCATGTCCGTGGGACCTGGCACCGGCGTGGTGTTTTTCGCGGCCGTCGTCGTGCTGACCATGCTTGCGGCAGAAACGTTCGACCCCCGTCTGATCTGGGATTCTCGTAACAACAAGGAGGAACAAAATGACGAAATCTGCTGATTTAAACAATCTTCCTCAGGCCAACGCCAAAGAGAAAAAGAAAATACGCTTCTCCGTGGTCTGGATCATCCCCATCGTCGCGGCACTCGTCGGTATCGGGATAGCTGTTCAGCAGATTCTGAGTAAAGGCCCGACGATCACGATCGTTTTCAAAAAGGCAGAGGGGGTTGAGGAGGGCAAGACCCTTGTCAAGTACAAGGATGTCAACATCGGCCGGGTGGAGAAGGTGGAACTCTCCAAGGACTTCAAAAAGGTTGTGGTGACGGCGAAGATCAACAAGAGCGCCGAAGGATTGATCGTCGATGACGCAAAATTCTGGGTTGAACAGCCGCGCGTTACCCTCAGCGGGGTATCCGGAATCGGTACGTTGTTGTCCGGCAATCATATTGGATTGGAACTCGGAAACTCCACAAAGGTACGGCGGCAATTCGTCGGTCTCGATGCGCCACCGGAGGTTACCATCGATCAGCCGGGCAGACAGTTTGTCCTTCAGGCGGACAACCTGGGGTCTGTGGGGATAGGCTCTCCTCTGTATTACCGCCGTCTGAACGTGGGACGGGTCATCGGTTATGGCCTTGCACAGGATGGCCTATCGATCGATATCAAGGTCTTCGTCAATTCCCCCTACGACAAGTATATTTTGCCGCAGACCCATTTCTGGCACGCCAGCGGGATCGATTTATCCCTGGGGGCGGACGGATTGTCACTGCAGACCCAGTCGGTGGTGTCCATGCTGATCGGCGGCATCGCCTTCGAAACCTTTTCAATTGACCCAGACGCAACACCCGCAGCGGAGGATGCCGTCTTCAAAGTCTATGAAAACTATGCTGCCGCAGCAAAGGAGCCTGAACCGGTCGTTACGGAATATGTCCTCTACTTCCAGGAGTCTTTGAGGGGGCTTTCCACGGGTGCGCCCGTCACGTACCTCGGCTTGCCCGTCGGGGAGGTGACCCGCGTTGGTCTTGAATACAATCCGAAGACGCAAGGACTCCGTCCAAGGGTGGCAATCTCGATCTACCAGGCACGCTTCATGGGGCATCTGGCACTATCGGACACGGTCAAAGAGAAGGTCAGGAGCGAGACTGAACGTCGCGCCTTTGTCCAGCGCCTGGTTGATCTGGGACTCCGGGCGCAATTGCGCAGCGGAAATCTCGTGACGGGGCAGCTCTATGTCGCCCTTGAGCGCTTTCCCAACGCCCCTCAAGTTAAGATGGACTGGACGAAGCCCCCATATGTCATTCCCGTGATGCCCAGCAGCCTGCAGGATCTGGAAACCAAGATTAGCAGCATTATCGCCAGGATCGATAAAGTGCCCTTTGACGCCATCGGAGAAGAGGCGAAAAAGACGCTCAACACACTCAACTCGGCGATGAAGACCGCTGATAGAACGCTGAACTCCATCGATGGCGAGATTGTTCCCGAAGTAAAGACGACTGTTCAAGACCTGCGAAAAGCAATTTCGAAAGCCGAGCAGGTGATGGCAAGCACGGATAAGACCCTCGTCGGAAAGGAGGCGCCGGCGCAGCAGGAGCTGCGGGTCGCCTTGCAGGAAATTTCACGGGCGGCACGGGCAATCAGCGAGTTGGCTGAATATCTTGAACGCCATCCCGATGCCCTCATCCGTGGAAAGGCTCAGGAGGTGACTAAATGAAAAAGATCGAAATTTTAATCCTTGGGACGCTCGCTTTGCTCCTGGCGAATTGCGCTTCAACCAGGGCACCGCAGTTCTATACGCTGAGCCCATCATTGACAGGGGTCGGGGCGACGTCGACAAATGTCTCCGTCTCCGTCGGTCCGGTCTCGATTCCTGCCGACGTTGACCGACCGCAGATCGTCGTCCGGACTGGCCCGAATCAGGTTCTTCTGGCCGAATTCGACCGCTGGGCTTCACCACTGAAGAGCAACATCGCAAGGGTAATCGCTGAAAACCTAGCTACGGTGCTCGGGACGGCTCAAGTGAGCGTGTTTCCCCAATCCTCCGCTGCAGAATCGGCTTATCGGGTTGGGGTCGATGTTATCCGGTTCGAATCGGAACTTGGCAAAAGGGTTGTCCTGGATGCCCTATGGACGGTGAGTTCCAGGAAGAGCGGTCGGACTGAAAGCCGCCGTACGAACATGACAGAATCTGCGGAAGGTGGCGGTTATACCGGACTGGTGGCAGCGCACAGCCGCGCTCTCGGAAGATTAAGCGGTGAGATTGCCGAAACGATTTGGGAATTCGAAGCGCTAAAGCCTTGATCCAGTCACTGCTTGGCGGCATCGGCCTTGCCATTTGCGGGGTGCCGGCCACCGCAATTCTGACAGCGGTGATGTTCATGCTCTGCATTGCGCAGCTTGGTCCAGGGCTAGTTCTTATCCCGTCGGTCATCTGGCTTTACTGGACAGGTCAGACGACATGGGGAACGGCCTTGGTCGTCGCGTCGATCTTTGTTGGCACATTTTACAATTTCCTTCAGGCCGATCCTCATCAAGAAGGGAGCCGATCTGCCGCTTCTCCTGATCTTCGCTGGTGTCATCGGTGGCCTCGCCGCTTTTGGCATTATAGGACTTTTTATCGGCCCAGTGGTGCTTTCCGTGAGTTACAGATTAATGGAAACCTGGGTTGCCGATGTCGAAACCTATTCGGATTTGAAGTCGGCGCAGGAAGATAGCCGCCTATTAAAACCTGCAGGAGGGGATAGGACAGGGCAGAGTACCGGCATGCCAGAATGAGGCCTGTCGCTCGTTTGAATGGAACTGATGGAGACTTTAGACATGAAGAAACCGGGATTTCTTATTACCCTCTTGATGTTACTCACACTGACAGGATGTGCCCGCCTCGGGGGTCCGACTATCATCCGCGATCGTTTCGATTACAGCGTTGCGGTTTCCGAGTCCTGGAAGAGCCAGATGCTTCTCAATATCGTAAAGATCCGCTACTCAGACACGCCGGTCTTCATGGATGTGACCTCGGTGATCAATCTGGTTGGCATCCAGAATACGGTCAGTCTGGCAGCGGGATGGTCCTTCCCGCCCAACGCGAACACTCAGGCCATCGGTGGAACATCTACCTGGGGAGAAAAACCGACGATCACCTATGCCCCACTCACCGGAGAAAAATTCACCCGGAGTCTCCTGACGCCGATCACGCCTTATGCTCTCCTCAGTATGGTTCAGGCCGGATGGCCTGTTAGAATGCTGTTCACCCTGTGCGTCAAGTCCATCAATGATATGGACAACCAGTCCTCGGCGCCGGGATTTTCCCGGAAGCAAGACCCTGAGTTCAAGCGGCTGATTGGACTTCTGGAAGAGACTCAGAAATCAGGAGCGGTAGGGACAAGGATTGAGAGAAAGGATAAACAGGATACGGCCATTGTTGTCTTTCGGCGAAAAAAAGATCGTGAAACCGCGCAGAGGATATTGGAAACCCGCCAAATGCTTGGTCTGAAACCAGACCGTGAAGAATTCACAGTTATCTATGGAGCTGCTCCGACACAGGAAGGCGAAATTGCCATCCTGACCCGATCGATCATGGACATCATCATCGAGTTGGCTTCCCAGATCGACGTTCCTGCCGAACACGCTTCGGAAGGGCGCACCTATGCGACGTCTAGCGAAATCGGGGAAGGAGAGGGACAAGCGTCCCCTCTGCTCCGGGTTTACATAGGCAGGGAAAAGCCATCGGACAGTTTCGTTGCTGTTCATAATCGTGGCTACTGGTTCTGGATTGACGACCGGGATCGGAAATCCAAGACGGTTTTTACCTTCCTCATGATCCTTCTCAGCCTGGCTGAAACCGGACCAGCGCCACAGGGACCGACGGTCACCGTTCCCATCAGTTAGCGTTCCGGCCTTGAGAAGGCTGCAGCGAGGCGCGATAAACCGAGCCAGGAAGGGGCACGATAGAGCTTAAGCAGCGAAAAAAATCAGGAGAGGGAAAATGAACGCTGAAACAATACGGCTCAAGGAAGCGCGTGAAGGGGAGCAGGCGTGGAAGAAATGGGGACCGTACTTGAGCGAACGACAGTGGGGCACCGTGCGCGAAGACTACAGCGAAGAGGGCGACGCCTGGAATTTCTTTCCCCACGACCATGCCCGTTCACGAGCCTACCGCTGGGGCGAGGACGGCATCGCCGGACTTTCCGACGAAAAGCAGCACCTGTGCTTCGCCATTGCATTGTGGAACGGCAGGGACACGATTCTCAAGGAGCGCCTGTTTGGACTGACCAACAGTGAGGGCAACCACGGCGAGGATGTCAAGGAGTATTATTTTTACCTCGATTCGACGCCAACGCACTCCTACATGAAGTACCTCTACAAATATCCCCAGGCAGCTTATCCCTATGCGGACCTCGTGGAGACAAACAGGAAACGCAGCCGGGATGAAATGGAGTATGAGCTGCTCGATACCGGTGTCTTTGATGAAGACCGCTACTTCGACGTCTTTGTGGAGTATGCCAAAGCCGGCCCGGAAGACATCCTGGTGCGGATCACCGCCGTAAACCGGGGTCCGGAAAGGGCAGAACTGCACCTGTTGCCGACGCTTTGGTTCCGTAATGACTGGTCGGCATGGATCGCCGAATCCAATCGGTCCCCCGGGAAGCCAAACCTGAAGGAGATCAAGGCAGCGGCGGGCACGAGCGCTGTCGTGGCAACGCATCCGCTGCTGGGGGAATTCATCCTATCCTGCGAAGGTGAGGCGCCGCTCCTCTTCACCGAGAACGAGACGAATCATGAGCGGCTTTTCACCGGGCAAGGGAACGAAAGCCCTTATGTAAAGGATGGTGTCAGTGACTGTGTAATCCATGGCAATCAGAATGCAGTGAATCCGGAAAAGCAGGGCACCAAGGTTGCGGCACACTATCGGCTGATGGTGGAACCTGGCCAGTCGGCGATTGTGCGGTTGCGTCTGGCCGCGCGAGAATCAGGGAAAAGCCCGACTGTCAAAGGCGTTCCCGCGGCCTTCGGGCCGGCCTTTGATGCAATTCTGGCGGCACGCTTGCAGGAAGCGGACGATTTCTATTCTTCCGTGACCCCCCCCTCGGTCGCCCCGGATGCGGCTGGCGTCATGCGCCAGGCCATTGCAGGCATGCTCTGGAGCAAACAGTTCTACTTCTTCGACGGCGACAACTGGCTTGACGAGCACCACTCCAACCCCCTCCACGCCGGATATCGCAACGCCCGTAACTCGGATTGGTTCCATATGCTGAACGAGGACATCATCTCGATGCCCGACAAGTGGGAATATCCCTGGTACGCGGCATGGGATCTCGCCTTCCACACGCTGCCGCTTGCGATTGTGGACCCTGATTTTGCCAAGGAGCAGTTAAAACTGATGCTGCGCGGGGTCTACCTGCACCCCAACGGCCAGATGCCCGCTTACGAGTGGAACTTCAGCGACGTGAACCCCCCGGTCCACGCCTTTGCGACGCTGTTTCTGCATCGAACCGAGCAGGCCCTGCAGGGAGAGGTGGACCTTGATTTTCTCAAGTCGGCTTTCAACAAGCTCATGCTTAATTTCACCTGGTGGGTGAACCGCAAGGACCGCTTCGGCAAGAATGTCTTCGAGGGCGGATTCCTCGGCCTCGACAACATCGGCGTCTTCGACCGCAGCGCTCCGCTTCCCACCGGCGGTCACCTTGAACAGGCGGACGGCACCGCCTGGATGGCCCTCTTCAGCCAGAACATGTTGGAACTGGCGGTTGAAATTGCCGCTCACGATCCTACCTATGAGGATATGGTATTGAAGTTCCTTGAGCACTTCTATTATATCGCCGCCGCCATGAACCGCTCCGACCAGGACGGCATGTGGGACGAAGAGGATGGCTTCTACTACGACCTGCTGCGGCTTCCCGATGGGAGCGCCACTCGGCTCAAGGTGCGATCCATGGTGGGGCTCCTTCCCTTGTGCGCCACAACGGTCACTGAGGCATGGCAGAGGGAGCGTATTCCTCTGGCAATGGCCCATCTGCAGAAGCGCCTGCGCCGCATGCCTGAACTCCTGGCGTCCATCCATCCAACGGGGCCGGGGCATTTCGGCGTAGCCGAGCGCGGGATCATTGCCCTTGTGAATCCGGAGCGGCTGCGCCGGATCCTGTTGATGATGCTTGACGAAAACGAATTTCTGGGCCCTTACGGCATCCGCTCGCTTTCGAAGTTTCACAAAGAGCATCCCTTTATCCTCCATGTGCAAGGCCAGGAGTACCGGGTGGACTACCTGCCTGCCGAATCGAACACCGGTATGTTCGGCGGCAATTCCAACTGGCGGGGCCCGGTATGGATGCCGGTGAACCTCATGATCATCCGGGCGCTGCTGAATTTCTACCTGTACTACGGCGATAACTTCAAGATTGAGTGTCCAACCGGTTCAGGAAACAGGATGAACCTTTTCGAGGTGAGCAAGGAGATAGCGGACAGACTCATCCGGATCTTCTTGCGCGACGAGCGGGGGAGGCGTCCTGTTTACGGAGGCGCTGAGAAGTTCCAGGCCGATCCTTTCTGGCGCGACCATATCCTTTTCTACGAATACTTCCATGGCGATAATGGCGCCGGACTTGGTGCAAGCCACCAAACGGGTTGGACGGGACTGGTGGCCAAGCTGATCCAGCTTTTTGGATTGTTCGATCCCCAAAAGGCACTGGAGGTAGGCAAAGGTGCGGCCTTCCTTCGGCGAAAACCGGAAGGTGAGAAAGAGAAATGAATCCATGGACAAAACATCCCGTTAACCATATCCTTTCTTAGATTTCAGCAGCATTTATCAATTTGCCTTGAAAAGGGGGGAGCCCATGCAGGTTCTGGCAGGAGATATCGGGGGAACATCCACGCGGCTTGCATATTTCGACGCCGCCTGTGAAAAGTTGACGCTGATCGCCGAAGGACGTTTCCCGAGCCAAAAGTTCGGGAGCCTGGAAGAAATTGTCAAACGTTTTAACGGAGAACAGGGTTTGAACGCGGAGAGGGCCTGTTTCGGAATTGCCGGCCCTGTCCGGAATGGTACGGTCAGAACGCCCAACCTTCCCTGGAGTGTGAATGCCGAAGATCTGTCCAGAGCTTCGGGGATTCCCGAGGTTCGACTGATCAACGACCTGGAGGCGCATGTCTATGGCATCGATCTCCTGGGGCCGGAGGACTTTGAAGTCCTTAGTGAGGGCCTTCCCAATCCGAACGGCACCATTGCCCTGGTCTCGGCAGGGACTGGCTTGGGAGAGGCGGTTGCTTACTGGGATGGAGCCGCTCATCGACCCCACCCCAGCGAAGGGGGCCACGCCGACTTTGCTCCCCGCACCGAGATCGAAGCGGAACTGCTCCTCTATCTGCGTGATGCGCACGGCCGGGTCAGTGCCGAACGGGTTCTTTCCGGCCCCGGACTGCGCAATATTTACCGGTTCCTGCGTGATGTCCGACGTTTTCCCGAATCCCCGGCAATTGCAGAGGAGATGCTGGCGGACGACCCTGCGGCGGTCATCACCCGGGCGGCCCTGTCCGGCGATTGTCCCCTCTGCCGCCAGGTTCTCGATCTCTTTATCTCCCTCTATGGGGCCGAGGCGGGAAATGTGGCGCTGCGGTATCTCGCCACCGGAGGCATCTATCTGGGAGGGGGAATTGCCCCGAAGATCATTGAGAGGCTCAAGGGACCCGGATTCATGCTCGCCTTTACCAGCAAGGGACGCTTGAGTCCCCTGCTGGAAGCGATCCCGGTGCAGGTTATCCTTAACGAGCAGAGCGCGCTGCTGGGCGCAGGCCGTTTCGCCGCTTGTTGAAATTGAAAAGCAGATCTTTTCACCCCCGTGCCGCAGGCGGGAGATCCGCCCTGCACGGAGACGCACCACCCCACCCCATTCGGAGCGGCCTCAACGAATTTCCGAGCCTTCATTTGTGGTATGACTTTACCTCAAAAGGAGTAGAAAATGCAGTTCATTATCACACTGGATCGATTTCTGACCATACTGCTCATTGCAAGTATGGTTGCGATCCTGACACGGAGACTCAAAGTTCCCTACAGCGTGGGGCTGGTTTTTGCCGGAATTCTTCTGGCATTTATCCCTTTGTTTTCAGGGATTCCCTTTACGAAAGAATTAATCTTCAATATATTCCTGCCACCCCTGGTTTTTGAAGCGGCCATACAAATTCGCTGGAGCAATCTACGCAGTGAATTTTTCCTTATACTGATCCTTGCCACCGCAGGGTTGTGCCTATCGGCAGCGGTAACTGCTGCAGGGATGAGGTATCTTGCCGATTGGGCTTGGATCAGCGCCCTGCTTTTCGGTGCGCATCGCAGCTACGGATCCCGTTTCCGTAATCGCCACGTTCAATGAAGCAGGGGTCCACAGCCGGATCCGTCTGCTGGTCGAAGCAGAAAGCCTTCTCAACGACGGTACGGCTGCCGTTGCCTTTGCCGTCATTCTTGCCGCTGCGGCAGGGGGGGCTATGACACTGAGTGGCATTGCCGGAAAACTGGCGCTTACCGTAGGGGGCGGTGTCCTCTGCGGCGCACTGGTTGCCGGGGTCATTATGATCCTTGAAAGACGGGCAGGTGATAATCTTGTTGAATTTACCCTAACGACTGTCACGGCCTATGGTTCTTTTCTCATCGCCGAGCACTTTCATTTTTCAGGGGTCCTCGCCTCTTTGACGGCGGGCCTTCTGGTGGGGAATCTTCGCCTCATGCAAGCGGGTTCTGACGATGTCAGAAAAGCCATTACCGCCTATTGGGAGTATCTCGGTTTTCTTGCCAATTCATTCATCTTTATTGGCATCGGAGTGCAGGTTTCACTCCAGAACTTTAAAGCAGTCATTTTGCCGGCGATATGTGCAATACTCCTTGTGCTGGTGGGACGGGCGTGTGCAGTCTATCCTTTTTGCGCTCTATTCCGCAGATCCGAGCTTCGTGTACAGGGTAAGCACCAGCTTGTTCTGTTCTGGGGTGGTCTTAGAGGGGCCCTGGCTCTTGCCTTGGCAGTGGGGCTGCCGCTTTGGGTGCCTCACCGTGAAGAAATCATTTCGGTGACCTTTGCGGTGGTGGCCTTTTCCATTTTCGTGCAGGGAATGTCCATGACACCGCTACTGCGGCGGATCGGTGAGATTCATAAGGGAGACGCAAGTTAACTTAAAGGCGAAACGAATCCTTAATCCTGACATGGCATCCGGGAATGCGAAGAATTTTCCGGGGCAATGATATTGACACCTTCAAGGGGGTCTGCTATTTTTTTTCAAAGCTCATGATCCTGAAAAGAATGCTTCAAAAACAGACCTTATATAGGGGCGGGGGAAAAACGGTGAACGCTGCGAACGTTGATGAATTCGGCTACGATCCGGGCATTCGAAGAATGCGGCGGGTTTTTTCTCAGATGGAGGCGGTTTCGACGAAACTGATCGGTGATGCGGGAATTTCCCCCTTCGATCCCAGGCTCCGTCGATGGCGGGAAGCCGCCCGGGTGCTCTTCGAGCGGGGCTGGGCCGCGGCGGATCGGCGAAATCTGTCCCTGGCGGATGATGAAGCGGGAATCCTCTACGGATTTGTCTTGAAACGGCTCATGGAACGGGACGGCGTTTCGGAAGAGAAGCTGCAGGTCATCGGAAGGCAGGATGCCCGGACCCGGGAAATTTCAGGGCTGGTGCCATGATGCGCCTTCGCCTGTTCGGAAGATGCCGCATCTACCACGATCCGGTCAGTCCGGTCCTCCGGGAGCCGGCGCAGATAGGATGGACCGCCTGGTTCAGGCAGATCGACCTGGTGACCCCGAGAAAATTAAAAGGTAAGGAGCTTCTGCAGCGGACGAGGGGATGGTGGACTGTGGAGCCCGACGAAGTCGAGGCGGTCGTTGAGGCCCATGGCCGGCTGGTTGTGGGGGATGGCGGGGAACTGATGGTCGAATGTTCCGACGGGCAGGCTGCAGCCCGCCTGGCTGCCGCACTTTCCGAGCGTTTCGGCGATCAGGTCATGCTCGCGCCCTGAATATCAACAGGAGGAAAGGACGCACATCATGGAAGAAATCGTCTTTGAGAGGCTGTCAAGCCCCCACCGCCCATACGTGGGCGAACTGCGCCGTCTGCTGGAGAAAATGGAGGCCCCCTTCCGCAGGGGAGACCGGGTGGGCATCAAGCTTCACTGGGGCGAAAGGGAGAACCGTAGTTTTCTCCCACCCGACTATGCCCGGGAGATTTCCCTGTGGGTTAAAGCGGCAGGCGCTTTCCCTTTCCTCTTCGATACGACGGTTCTGTACTCCGGGGGGCGGCGGAAGGCTGAAGATTCCCTGCAGACGGCGGCGGAGCACGGCTATACGGAGGGCTTTCTGGGATGTCCCGTCGTCATCGCCGACGGAATGGATGGTCGCTCCGTTGTGGACCTGCAGACCGATTATAGCCACTTTTCTTCCGTACAGGTGGCCGACATTTTTGACCGCGCCGACGGCTATGTCATCTTTTCGCACTTCAAAGGGCACATGGAAGCGGGTTTCGGGGGGGCCATCAAAAACCTCTCCATGGGATTCGCCTCACGGGCTCAGAAGCAGAGGATGCATGCCGATATCCGCCCGCTTCTCAAACCCGGGAAGTGCATCAAATGCGGCGTCTGTGTCGACGTCTGTCCGACGGGTGCGGCGCAGTTCGGCGAAGACGGCTTGCCCACCTACGACCACGACGTCTGCATCGGCTGCGCGCAGTGCATCGGCCTCTGCCCCAACATGGCCCTGAAAATCGAGTGGGAAACGGACGCAACAGTTTTTCAGGAGAAGCTCGTGGAAACGGCGGCGGCCGTCTGGCGGAAGATCGAGGGGCGCACCGTTCTGATCAATGCCCTGCTGAACATTACGACAGAGTGCGACTGCTGGCCGGGGGACAACCCCACGATCCATCCAGACCAGGGTTTTGTAGGTGCGTATCACCCGATCCGGATCGATGAGGAATCGATGCGGATCGTGGGCGAGGAAACCTTCGATTCGGCCCATCCCGGCATCCCCTGGAAGCGCCAGTTCTCCTATGCCCGGGAAATCGGTTTTTAAAAACCGCCGCGGCAATCAAGCGGTTCGGACTTTTCAAGGGGCCGCGCAAACGGCATCCGCTTTGCCGATGCCAGCGGGCGGGTTCTTTATGACTCCTGTCTCGATGTGATCGAGTCAAGGCTTGACCAAGGGACAACGCCGCCTGCAATGGAAGCGGCGGGGCCAAGGGAAAAGATCTTTTTTGACCCGTCTCGGATCGCCTGCGGCATTGTAACCTGCGGAGGGATCTGTCCCGGCCTGAACGATGTGATCCGGGCCATCGTCATGAGCCTTTGTTGCCACTGCGGTGTGCAGAGGATCTATGGGTTCCGGTACGGGTACGCGGGGCTCGTGGAGAGGCTCGGGCACGAGCCCCTCAGCCTGACGCCGGACTCGGTGGCCCGCGTTCATGAGCTTGGCGGGTCGATCCTGGGAACGTCCCGGGGCCCCAGGAACCTTCGGAACGGGTAATGTCAAATACGGAGACATCGGCATTTATCTGCGTGATGCCATCAGGGACTATTTCAAGAAAAACGCCATGGAGATCAACCTCAAATACATCGATCCCAGTTACATCATCCGGTGCATGCCGGCCAATTCCCGTGACGCGGCGTTCTGTCTCCCCCTCGGCCAGAGCGCCGTCCATGCCGACAAGGATAGCCTGTCCGCCGAAGGGCATCGGCCCATGAATCGAGTTCCGGCCCTGTTTCAAGGAAGGGACCTTCGCGAGGAAATCCGGCCGGAGCATGGCGAGGCGAATCACAGCCTGGAAATGATCGAGCTGAACGGCTGACCGGACTTCGCGGGCCGCAGAAAAAAAGGATCCTGCGGCAGCGGGAGATGACAGCCACCGGGGCAATCCCCCGCCCCGGCCTCAGTAGGTATAGTCCATGGTTGTGTATTGTTTCAGAAGCCCCGTAGGTCCATAGGAGGAAACCTTTGTGATCATTCCCGCCGCATCGTAGAGGGTCGTGACATATCCTTTCAGCTGGTCCGTGAAATCGTAGGTGGACGTTTTGGCCGGCATTCCCACAGCATTATATTCATAGACGGTGTATTCTGAGATGACGCCCGTGGCGCCGTATTCAGAAACTTTTATCTGTAATCCCGATGAGTTATATTGATAGGCCGTGTATTTGAGCAAAAGACCCGTAGGGCCGTATTTGGATACCTTGCTCTGTTTTCCTGCCTTGTTGTATTCGTACGTGACATATCCTGTCAGCTCGTCGGCGAGATTGTATGTGGCAACCTTGACGGGCTTGCCCGCCTCGTTATAGTCGTATACGGTGTATTTCGAGATGACGCCCGTGGCGCCGTACTCCGTGACCTTTGACGGTTTTCCCGGAGATTTGTATTCGGTGACGACTTTGAGCATCAAAAGATTTGTGTAACCGTTGTAAGTGGATACATTAACCGCGTCTCCGGACTTGTTGTAAGAGGTTTTGATGTATTGCATGAGTTGACCGGCAGCACTGTAGTTGGAAACCTTGATGGGTTTTCCCTCTGAATTGTACTGGGTTTTCGTGTATCCCACCAGTAAGCCTGTTGCGCTATAGGAGGACATCTTGATCTGTCTTCCTCCCGCATCATACTCGTATGTGGAGTATCCCATGGACTGTCCGGCGGTGCCGAAGATGGACTGCTTCGCGAGCTTCGGGACAGCAGGGGCCGGTATGAGGGCGAGCTCCGTTCCGGTGAAGAGAACCTTGTAGCTCTTCCGGGATCCATCGGCGTTTAAAAACCACAGCGCCGCCTGGCCAGTGGAGGTGTTTCTCTTGATGAGATCGCAGATGCCGTCACCATTGTAATCACCGGTAGCTGCAACCGTGGATTTCGTGTCCGTAAAAAGCTCCTTTTCGCTTTTCTTGGTTCCGTCAGCGTTCATGAACCAGAGAACCGTCTGGCCGGTGGAGGCATTTCTCTTGATGAGATCGCAGATGCCGTCATTATCCACATCGCCCGTGGCCACGACGGTGGATTTTCGATCCGTGAAGAGGACCTTGTAGCTCTTGCGTGTTCCGTCGGCGTTCATGAACCAGAGAACCGTCCGGCCGGTCGCATCGTCCCTCTTGATGAGATCGCAGATGCCGTTCTTGTTGAAATCGCCCGTGGCCGTGATGGTGGAATAGGGTTCGGTGAAGAGGACCTTGTAGCTCTTGCGTGTTCCGTCGGCGTTCATGAACCAGAGGACCATCTGGCCGTTGGCCATTTTTCTCTGGATAAGGTCGCAGATTCCGTCACCGTTGAAATCGCCCGTGCCCGCGATGGTCGTTTTCGGTTCGGTAAAGAGGACCTTGTAGCTTTTGCGCGTCCCGTCGGCGTTCATGAACCAGAGGACCGCCTGGCCGGTCGACGAGCTTCTTTTGATGAGATCGCAGATTCCGTTGTTGTTGAAGTCCCCTGTTGCCGCGACGGTGGAGTCCTTGCTCGTCCAGAGGGTCTTATCGCCGGAATGGGTTCCGTCGGCATTCATGAACCACAGAACCGTTGAAGCATTGGAGCTGTTCCTCAGCAGCAGGTCGGAGCGGCCGTCTTTGTTGAAATCAGAAAGGGCGGCGCGGGCATGCCGGGCCGTCGACGGTGACAAAAGGACCAAGATGACCACAAAAAATAAAAAAGTCGAAAATTTTGAATGTCTTTTTCCCATTCTCCGCGCCCCCCCCGTTATTCACTGAAAAAAAAGACGGTGTAAGATTCCGTCATCGCTTCAATAAGGACCTGCCGATGGTTGCAAAGGGTTGAACGATCTGCAAGCGGAGAGCTTATATCATTATCGCCCGCCTGTTTCCAGGTGAAATGCAGCGCCGTGTGACAGGCGCTGAACCACCAGACATTCTGCATGCAGGATCAGGACCTTCGCTGCCTGCAAGGTATTCTTCTATTCGGAAAGTTTTACCGGTGTGACAAAGCCGGAGGGCTTGACGGCAAGGACCGAGCAGGCCAACTGATCAAGAATGGCCTCCGCGGTATTGCCGATGAACAATCCCGCGATGCCCGTTCGTGCAACCGTTCCCATGACGACCAAATCCGCCTCCAGTTGCGCCGCCAATTCCGGTATCAGCTTTTTGGCCGGTCCTTTGAGAAGATGGAAGTTGGGGGAAAGATAATCATAGATAGACTCGCCGATCCGGCTTCGCAGGGTCTCGCCGAGTCTATAGAACGCCTTCTGGTGAAGCATGTGCTCCTTCTCGAGATAGTCGGCGCCTCCGGCTGCCGCGTCGATCCTGGAACGCAAGGTGCCTTCTCCAAATGGTTCCCAGGCGTGAACCAGGTGCAGAGACGCGAAATCGGACAGGGCCAGCGAAGTCGCTTGGTCCAGAATGTTCTCATTGAGGTCCTGCTCCGTCTCCGAGGGGTTCAAGGGGTCAACATCCACGGCAGCCACGATGACCGAATATTTGGATTTCTCGGGAGTCTTCATCAGCCATACAGGGCACGGACATTTGCGCAGGAGATGCATGTCGTCGGTTCCGAAGAGCATTTTTATGAAAGGGGGAGTTTCCGCCACCTTGATGACCAGATCGTGAGAATTGCGCAGCACGGCGCGAATGACCTCGAGAAAAACCGGACCCGAGAGCACTTCGAGCCGGATGTTCAGGCGATCCCTGAAGGGTTCGATCAAGGCTTCAAGGTCCTGCCTGGAGAGGGCCGCCCATTCCTTGAGATAACCGTCCGGCACGGAAGGGAACACCGTGGCGACCGTCAGGTCCGCATTGTTGTTTTCCGCCAGTGAAACGGCCCGTTCCAGGGCCGAAGTCTGATCTGACGCTGGTTCGGAAACGAAAAGAATGTGCTTCAAAAGGATCATGACGCATGTCTCTCTTTACCGGCTTCCGGGATCATGTTCCTGGAAGCCGCTGAAAGGGCGATGGGACCGGGTCGGGGAAGGGCCGCCGGTTTCTATGGGGCTTCCTCCAGCGCCGCTTTGGCACGGCGTACGGCGAGATGCACGGGATCCCAGACGCCGGAATAGGGGGGAGCATAACTGAGATCGAGATTGATCATCTCATCCACATCAAAGCCGGCATGAAGCGCCGTTGCGAACACATCGATCCGCTTGGCCGCACCTTCAACGCCGACGATCTGGGCGCCCAGGAGCCTCCCCGTTTCCCTTTCCGCCAGTGCCTTCACCGTGATCTTTCCGGCATTTGGATAATAGCTGGCCCGCGTCATGCCTTCGATACGTCCCGCGACATAGTCCAGCCCCAGGTCCGCTATTTCCTTTTCCTGAAGGCCTGTCCTGGCCACTTCAAAATCGCATATCTTGCTCACAGCCGTACCTACAACGCCGGGGAACGTGGCATAGCCCCCACCCAGGTTGATCCCGGCAACCCTGCCCTGCTTGTTGGCGATCGTTCCCAGGGCGATATGGACCGGGCGCCGGCTGACGAGATGAAAGGATTCGGCGCAATCTCCGGCCGCCCAGACACCTGGGATGTTCGTCTGCATCCGGTCGTTGGTTTTAATGGCCTTTCGGACGCCGAGGGCAATCCCGGCATGCTCGGCCAGCTCCGTGTTGGGTCGCACTCCCAGGCCCAGAATGACGATATCGGCGGGAAGGGTCCGGCGGTCCGTAACGACGGCCTGGACCCGATCCTGTTCCACTTCGACGGAACGGAAAGATTCTTCCCTGAAGAGCTTGACGCCGACACGCATGAGGGCTTCGGAAACAAGGGAACCCATATCGGGATCGAGGGTGTTCATGACCTGGGCAGCCAGCTCCACGAGAGAGACATCGAGGCCTCTCATGATCAAGGCCTCCGCCATTTCCAGGCCGATATATCCCCCTCCGATGATGACGGCCCTTTCGGGCTTTTCCCTGTCAATGACATCCCGGACCCGGATTCCGCTCTGGAGGGAATGAAGTCCATATACCCCCCGGGCCTTTGATCCGGGCACATCGGGACAAAAGGGAACGGCACCCGTTGCAATCATCAGCAGATCGAAGGCCTCTCGGTGCTCCTTTCCTTCCTTGAGGTCACGGACATGGAGTCGGCGCTCCTTGAGGTCGATTTCCGTAACTTCGTGGAGGATGCGGGCGTCAATGCCGTATCGGTCACGAAACTCCTCGGGGGTGACAACCACCAGCTTCCTGACATCGTCGACAACCTTGCCGACGTAGTAGGGAATGCTTCACGCCGAGTAGGAAGTGTGTGGCCCCCTCTCGAAAACAATGATGTCCAGCTCGGGATTTCTACGCTTTGCCTGGACCGCCGCGCTCATCCCGGCCGCATCGCCACCAATGATTGCAAGCCGTTGATTCTTCCGCATTCTGCACCTCCCTGCCGGAAAAGACCAGCAAATCGATTGTTCCTGTTCTCCTGAAAAAAACCTCTCCCGCCTTGATGCCTCGGAATCGTTCATGAGGATTAAGAAGGGCAGGACGCTGAACACAAAACCCCGCCTCATTTCGGGGACGGGGTTTTCTAATAAGGATCAATCCATAGCTTCACCTTGTTGAGGGTTCTGATGGGTTGGAAACCGGTTTACGTGAAGTAATACTAATTTGTGCGGTAAACTCACCGAAATGTCAAGAAGATGTTGTCCGATCCGTGATAGAATGTTCGAATTCCGGTGCGACATGCCTGTAAAAAGCCACGGAGTCATCGCTGGCATGATCTCGTTCCGCGGCACAAAAATCACGAACAGGGACGCACACTCTTTCATATGTCCTGTTGACCGGAACGCGGGAACCCGTTATTCTTGTGCCAGAAGGATCTTGGATGGAGGGGAAACCGGGGGCGCCATCCGAAGCCGACGGTAAAGGATACCTGCAACCCGTGCCGACCAGGATCACCATGTCCCTATCATCATGACCACACCGGTTGGCTGCGGCTTTCCGCAGTGCGCATTCGGAGGAGAAAATGGAGGAGACGACCTTGCTGTACGAAGGAAAAACAAAAAATGTCTATGCCCTTGAAAACGGTCATTATCTGCTCAAGTTCAAAGATGATGTCACCGGCGAGAACGGGGTGTTCGATCCAGGCGCGAATCAAATAGGGCTGAGCATTGAAGGGGTGGGCAGGATGAATCTCCGGATGTCCGTCTTCTTTTTTGAAAAGCTGAAGGCCGCGGGGATTAAGACTCATTATGTCGCTTCAAATCTGGAGGAAACAACGATGGAGGTTCTTCCGGCCAAGGTATTTGGAAAGGGGGTCGAGGTTATTTGCCGCCGGAGGGCCGTGGGCAGCTTCCTGCGCCGCTACGGCGACTATATCGCAGAGGGGGCTCCCCTTCCTCTGTACGTCGAAATGACGTTAAAGGACGACGGCAGAGGCGATCCCCTCGTCATCCGGGACGGGCTTATTGACCTCGGCATCATGAGCGGCGAACAGTATGACGACATCAAGGCGGAGACTCGGAAGATCACGGAGATCATTGCCGGCAGCCTGCTTGAAAAGGGGATGGAGCTCTACGACATCAAATTGGAATTCGGTTACCACCAGGATGAGACCATGCTCATCGATGAAATCTCGTCCGGAAATATGCGTGTCTACAGGGACGGCACTTACATTGAGCCCATGGAGCTTTACGCTCTCTTTTTCGGACAGGCGGCGGGCCGCTGACGCCGGGACGGCTCATTGTACAGGGGAGCCAGCCTCATCTCCGTTCCGGACCGCATCAGGGTGATGGCTTCGTAAGCGGGTATTTTCTGCGGATCATCGGATCGAAAATGCCCGCCGTCAGCCTTTCCTCCGTCCGGGATGAATTCTTCTTCGAGCCGGCGAACGAAAGCGAAGCTATCCCCGCGGGGTTCATAACCGCTTCTATGGCGGGGCCGGTGGGACCCGGTCACCCCATTTTTTCCTTGAGCTTCCGGTAACGGCGAATCATGGCGTTCGTCGAACTGTCATGCGCGAGATGCGGTTCCTCCGCGCTTTCCAGCTCCGGGATGATACGCTGGGCCAGGGCCTTTCCCAGTTCGACGCCCCACTGGTCGAAGGGGTTGATGTTCCAGATGGCGCCCTGAACAAAGACGCAGTGTTCATAGAGGGCGACCAGTTTGCCCAGGATATCCGGGGTCAGCCTCCGGGCAAGGATTGTGTTGGATGGCCGGTTGCCCGCGAAGACCTTGTGGGGCGCCAGCCAGTCCGGGACGCCTTCGGCCTGGACTTCTTCCAGCGTTTTGCCGAAGGCAAGCGCCTCGGTCTGGGCGAAGACGTTTGCCAGCAGAAGATCGTGGTGACGGCCGAGGGGATGGAGCGGTTCGACAAAGGCGATCATGTCGCAGGGAATCAGCCTGGTCCCCTGGTGGATCAACTGGAAAAAGGAGTGCTGGCCGTTCGTTCCGGGCTCACCCCAATAGATGGGGCTGGTTGAGTAGTCCACCTCGACCCCGTCGAGGGTGACGCGCTTCCCGTTGCTTTCCATCGTCAACTGCTGAAGGTACGCCGGAAATCGCTTCAGGTATTGTTCATAGGGAATGACGGCGATGGTCTCCGCGCCGAAAAAGTTACTGTACCAGATGGACAGGAGGGCCAGGAGCACCGGCAGGTTGTGTTCAAAGGGGGCTGTGCGGAAGTGCTCATCCATCTCATGAAAACCCGCCAGCATGCTTCGGAAGTGTCCGGGTCCGACGGCGATCATCGTCGCCAGGCCGATGGCCGAGTCCATCGAGTACCGCCCGCCGACCCAGTCCCAGAATCCGAACATGTTGTCGGAATCGATGCCGAAAGCCGTCACCGCGGCGGTGTTCGTCGAGACGGCGACGAAGTGCTTCGCCACCGCCGTGCGGTCGCCATGATTCCCCTGAACCAGCCAGTCGCGGGCCGTTTCGGCGTTGGTCATCGTTTCCAGGGTTGTAAAGGTCTTCGAAGACACGATAAAAAGCGTTTCCTCAGGATGCAGATCCTGAACGGCTTCGGCGAAGTCCGTTCCGTCGATGTTGGAGACGAAGCGGAAGGTGAGGGACCGGTCGCTGTAATGCTTGAGTGCCTCGTAGGCCATGACCGGCCCGAGGTCCGAGCCGCCGATGCCGATATTGACGATATTCCGGATGCGTTTTCCGCTGTGGCCTTTCCAGGATCCGTTCCGGACCTTGTCGGCAAAACAGGCCATCCTGTCCAGCACATCATGAACCAGGGGAACGACGTTTTCTCCGTCCAAGCGGATGGAAGACCCCTTCGGCGCGCGAAGGGCCGTATGGAGGGCGGCGCGGCTCTCCGTGAGATTGATTTTTTCCCCTCGGAACATGGCGTCGATCCGCTCCCGCAGGCCGGTTTCCTCAGCCAATTGAAGCAGAAGCCTGAGCGTTTCATCGGTGATCCAGTTCTTTGAATAATCGAGATAAAGGCCTGCTCCATGGGCGGCCATGCGTTCTCCCCGTTCAGGGTCGCCCGCGAAAAGATCCCTGAGAGGGTGTTTATGCTCCCGAGAGTGAGCCGACAGCGCTTTCCACGCCGGGAGTTCCGTGAGGCGTTTTCTGTTTTCCACCGTGTCGCATTCCTTTCTGAATCTGAGTTCGTAGAACCGGTCTGCATCCTGCCGGTTTTTTATATCATCAAATGTTTTTGCGATGAAACGAAAGTTTAACGGCTGCCGGTGATACGGCGGGCTTGACGGGCTTTTCGCCCTGGCCGGGAGCATCCGCATCAGATTTCGCTATGCCTTTCTAATGCGGCATTGCAGCGATTTCATGTCCGGATAGCCCATCATGGGCTCACGGCACTCCACGTCGGTCAGCAGATTGGCATTGGCGTCCCCCTCCCAGCCGTGCGGCACCAGCACGACGTTGTCCGCTACCCGCTCCTCCACGGCAGCCTTCATGTTCACCTGTCCCCGGTTCGTTTCCACGATGACTCTGTCTCCGTCCTCAATTCCAAAGCGGTTTGCTGTCGCCGGGCTGATCTGGACCAGGGGTTCGGGATACATTTTGCGAAGAGCGTCCGCACCGTGATGCTGGCTGTGGGTATATCCAATGTGTCGGCTTCCCGTGGACAGAATCAACGGGAACTTCTCCAGGAACGCTTGGCTCGCCCGCCTCGGTCCTCTTTCCGGCTCCAGAAAAGTGGGCAGAGGATCAAAACCGGCCCGCTCGAAGGTTTCGCTGTAAATCTCAATTCTCCCTGAAGGGGAATGATAGCGCCCTTCTGATTGTTCATAGTTTTTTTCGGTATAGAATACGCCTTCCGGCATCCTGTTCAGAAGATCATCAAAGGAGAATCCTGATGGGGACAGTTCAAAGGCAATCATTTCCTCCTCGGATCTCCAGGGGAACCTGTCTTCCAACCCCAGCCTCTTTCCCAGTTCCGTGAACAATTTCCATTCGGACCAGCTCTCGTAAAGGGGTTCGATGCACTTCTTCCTCAGCATGAGGAATGGAAGGCCGTGGCAAACATTGTAACTGTAGGCTACCCCCCATTTTTCCAGATGGGAGCAGGCAGGAAGCACATAATGGGCTTCCCTGGCCGTTTCCGTCATGAAAAGATCGTGCACGATGAGAAGGTCAAGCTTTCGAAAGGCATTGCGGAAGGCGTTGCTGTCCGGCATGGAAACCAGGGGGTTGCCTCCAATAACGAAAAAGGCCCTCAGCACTTCAGGGATGCTTTCCGGAACAAGAGTCACGACGCCATAGGGACTTTTCCTGCCCCACATCTCGACGAAAAGGGGGTACCGGTCTGCCCCCATGGGATTGCCCTCCACGCCGAGACTCACATCTCTCAGTCGCGGCGGAGGACTGGTCACCCAGCCGCCTGGGACATCGACGTTGCCGGTAATGGCCTGGAGGATAGAAAAAGCGCGGCTGTTTTGAACGCCATTGGCCGTCTGGTCCTGCGTGCAGGTGCCTTGATAGATGCTTGCCCCCCGTGTTCCTGAAAACAGCCTGGCCAATCTGCGGATGTCTTCAGCCGGCACCCAGGTCACTTCCTCCGCCCACTCGGGGGTGTACTTCTGCACATGGGGGACCAGCCGCTCAAAGCCGAAGGTATGCTGTTCGATGAAGTCCCTGTCGTAGAGCTTTTCGTTGATGATCACATGCATCATGGCTAGGGCCAGGGCGCCATCCGTACCCGGCCGGATCTGCAGGTACAGATCCGCCATGTCGGCCAAGGGAATCCGCTTGGGGTCGATGACGACCAGCCTGGCCCCTTGATTCCGATTTCTTTTGAGGGCGAGTTTGAGGGGAAAGTCCGATTGTTCAGGGTTGTGTCCCCAGAGGATATAGAGGTGGGAGTCCATCTCTTCGACCGGATATCTTCCGAAGGTCATTTGCCGGACCCGGATGCGCATCCGGTAGCAAACGCTCTCAACAGAAAAGAAATTGGGTGAACCGAAAGCGGTCTTGAACCGCTGCACAAGACCGCCCATCTCGAAGTTTTCCACACCAATGGATCCGCTGAACACGCCCAGAACCTGGGGGCCGAAATTTTTCTTCAGGTCCAGGAGTCTTTCAGCGATTTCGTCCAGGGCCTGGTCCCATGAGATTTCCCTGAAGCTCCCGTCGATCCGCTTCAGCGGGCGACGCAGCCGATCAGGATTGTAGATGGTCGCGAGGGCATTGGCCCCCTTGGGGCACAGCTTTCCATGGTTCAAGGGATGGGAGTTCAGCCCGGCGATCTTCACCGCCCTTCCATCCTTGACCGTTACCCTGCATCCGCAGCTGTGATAGCAAAGCGTACAATCGGTTGGGACTTCTTTTGCTTCAATCATGTTCTTCACCTCATCGTCTCCGTCCATCAGAATGAAATTAAAGGTTGGAAATACGAAGCGATTGCAGCTTTCCAGGTCACGACGATCTCCGTCCGCCTTCGAACCTTTGTCCTGAGCAGGCCGCAGAGAAATTTTCCCTGGAGGAATACTCCGGAACCACCATGAACACAGAGTGGAACTGTACAGAAATACTAGCAATATCTGGAAAAAAAGTAAAAAGAAAGTAACGGTTCAACATAAAATATTTTGTTTTCATTGAAGTGTGCCGTGAAAAGCCGCAATTTTCAGTGGGTGAGATTCCCACCCGGCTTCTGTCGCTCCGGCCGATAGCACTGGAGGCGGTGGAAGGAGGCAACGACCTTTACTGAAGCACTTCCAGAAAAGGGTCCCATGGGATTCAGCGAGCATGCAGGCCGCAACGTGTAGTGAACGCCGAGCAGGCCTCGAAGCGTCGTTGCGGAACCCGATCCGACGTCAAAGCGGAGAAGGCCGTTGCCTTGCGGGAAGCGAGTGACATTTGCACCGCAGGGTTCCGCCGGGGTATTTGGCGGTGGCATGCATGTACAGGGAGATTGATCGCAACACGGGAAGCCTCGGTGGTGGCGGCGCGTGACCGCCAACGGATGTTCCGCGAGGAACCGAATCCGGCCATGCGAGGTGGCGGAGAGGCCCGCAGTAGTGGTGAACTCGGGTAATGCCGAGGGAGAGAAGGGGCCTCAACTCAAGGTTAGTGCAACAAGCAGCACGACAGCCGGGAGATTGGCCATGCGTCTAACACCTCCGGAAAAGTTGAGAAGTTGCAGCCGGCGTTACGCACCAAAGCGAAGCAGTCGCCAGGATATCGATTCTACGTGCCGTACGATAAAGGTGTACCGCATAGACGTTTTGCATTACGCGTACCGGCCCGGCCGCAGCGCTCAAGGTGCCGTTGGTCGGATTGAAACGCTGCTGCGGAGCGGACATATGGAGGTGGTCGATGCGGACTTGTCCGGGTACTTCGATAGCATTCCGCATTCGGAGTTGATGAAATCGGTGGCGCGTCGCGTGCGCGATCGACATCTGCTGCATCTGCTGAAGATGTGGCCCACGATGACCTGTTGATTCTGGATGAACTGAGTTACATCCCCTTTTCCAAGGAAGGGGCGGAATTGCTTTCCCAGGTTTTGGCGGAACGGTATGAAAAGGGATCTGTGATCATCACCACGAATCTCGGTTTTGCCGACTGGACTCAGATTTTCGGCGATCCGACCATGACTGCCGCCCTTATGGATCGGTTAACCCACAAAGCCCACATCATCGGCTGTAACTGGGATAGCTATCGTTTGCGAGAAAGTCTCAAAGAAATGATGAACAGTGACGTTTCGCCGGTAAAACTCCGGT